>Ga0206957_1017_pt1 | contig 48825 bp, 38 predicted proteins | sample Alteio_BWOrgHeat_32_FD_152975 | JGI IMG/M metagenome (GOLD analysis project Ga0206957, IMG submission 152975) | Enriched cells from forest soil in Barre Woods Harvard Forest LTER site, Petersham, Massachusetts, United States -... | ecosystem: Environmental > Terrestrial > Soil > Temperate forest >...
AAATGTGCTGGATGATCTTGTTAAATCATTTATTTCTGAAGTTGCTATTAATTCCGCTTCGGTTCCTGTCATCTTTACTGATTCAACCCGCCAACGTGTAATTGCTTTCGGGAATATTGATTCTGCAAAAGTTTCCAACCCTGCATTGCTACAGACTGCCATTTCAGAAATGGAATCCGACAAACCTCCTATTATTGTTAATTTTGGAGATGAAGGGCAGCAGTATATCTTTTATAAAGATTCATCCCTACTGACTGAACTAAAATATTATCCATACGCTCAATTTGCAGTGATTGGTTTATTCCTCATCATTGCGTATACTTTATTCAGTACCGCAAGAAATGCTGAACAAAACCAGGTATGGGTGGGAATGGCTAAAGAAACAGCGCATCAGCTGGGAACGCCGCTTTCTTCATTGATGGCCTGGGTTGAATACCTGAAGACAAAAAATGTTCCCGAAGAAACTATTGTTGAATTAGAAAAAGATGTAAAGCGGTTAGAAACGATCACCGAACGTTTTTCTAAAATTGGCTCCGCACCCAAGCTTCAGAAGGAAAATATTGTGGAAGCTATGGAGGATTCTATCAGCTACCTGAAGACAAGAACTTCAAAAAATGTAATCTACACGATCAAATCACACAATGGCAAGCAGGTATTTGCACAAATGAACATTCCGTTGTTTGCATGGGTAATTGAAAACCTTTGCAGGAATGCAGTTGACGCAATGGACGGAAGCGGTTCAATCACTGTAGATATTTTTGATCAGACCCAGTTTATTTATATTGACATAACCGACACCGGCAAAGGCATGCCAAAATCAAAATACAAAACCATCTTCAAACCGGGCTTTACAACCAAGCAACGTGGCTGGGGACTTGGCCTTTCTCTGAGCAAACGTATTATTGAAAATTACCATGAGGGTGAAATTTTTGTAAAAAGTTCAGAGGTGGGAAAAGGCACTACATTCAGGATTGTATTGAATAAATGACACTTCGACTCTGCTCTGTGTCCAAAACATATCCAAGATAACAGTGTACCCTAAAAAACATGCCAGGAATTTATATACATATACCGTTTTGCAAGCAGGCCTGCAACTATTGTGATTTCCATTTTTCAACTTCGTTGAAAAATAAGGATGCTTTTCTCTCAGCATTGAAACAGGAAATTTCTCTACAAAAAAACTATTTAAAACCCTCTCCTGAAGGAGAGGGCAGGGTGAGGTCTGTTTATTTCGGAGGCGGAACTCCTTCTCTTCTTTCCTCAGAAGAATTACTCGAAATTTTTGATGAACTCAACAAACATTTTAAAATTTCACCTGATGCGGAAATAACCCTCGAAGCAAATCCGGATGATCTCAGTAAAGGAAAAATAAAACAGTTACGCGATACACCTGTCAATCGCTTAAGCATTGGGATCCAATCTTTTTTTGATGAAGATTTACGTTACATGAATCGGGCACATACTTCTCAAATGGCTGTTGATGCTGTAAAAGCTGCCCAGGATTTTGGTTTCAGCAATATCACAATTGACCTGATCTACGGCACGCCCACATTGAATGATGAAAACTGGAAAAGCAATCTGGATAAAGCATTTGCACTGGGTGTACAGCATATTTCGAGTTATGCATTAACGGTAGAAGCTAAAACAGCCTTGGATCATGCTATAAAAACAGGGAAATCAAAAAATGTGGATGATCAGCAAACTGCACGACAATTTGAGATCCTGATTTCCGAAATGAAAAAAAAACAAGTTCATTCAGTATGAGATTTCTAATTTCTGCAAAGAAGGTTTTCACTCCAGGCACAACAGCAATTACTGGCTGAAAGAGCATTACCTTGGACTTGGCCCATCTGCTCATTCTTACGATGGTGTGAGCCGGCAATGGAATGTGCGCAATAATAATTTATACATCCAATCGCTGGAAAAAGCTGAACTGAATTTTGAAAAAGAAATACTAACTCCTGATCAGCAATACAACGAATATATTTTGACTTCATTGCGTACCATGTGGGGCACAGATCTTGCGCAAATCAAACGTATGGGTGAAAAATATCTGAAAAATTGCGTGTCTGAAGTGGAAACCTACATTGCATCCGGAGATGTTATTCTGAAAGAAAATTTTCTTTTTTTGACGGATAAAGGCAAACTGATTGGAGACAGGATTGCGAGTGATTTGTTTCTGGTGTAATCGGCACAGCACCTACGTCCTCCGGACATCTCTCATCAAGAGGAGAGAAAACTAAATTTGATAAAATCTAAAGAGCTAATTCTACAGCTGGATCCCAAAACAATTTTTTAAAATCTATCACTTGATCTTTCTTCACTTTCACGCCTTCTTTTTTCAATAATGCTTCCATTTTTGAAGGAGGATTAAAATGATGTTTACCTGTAAGCAAACCCTGGCTGTTTACAACCCTGTGAGCAGGAACCGGCTTCTTATACGATCCGGATGCATGCATGGCCCAGCCTACCATTCGTGCAGAGCGTGCCATTCCCAGGTATTTGGCAATGGCACCATAGCTGGTTACACGTCCTTTAGGGACAAGCCGTGCCACTTCAAAAACTTTTTCAAAAAAATCGGCATTTCCTCCTTCGTCCCGTCTTACGGAACTATGGCGGACTAGTTGTTTAGGCTTTATGCGTCCGGCTATTATTCTATATTTTGCTTTTCTTTTCACAGTATAATTTCTCTGATTTTTGTCATTGCTGGCGGATAAAATTGATCAGGTCTGTAGCTGGAATTTCTGTCACACCTAACTCCCGCAAAATAGTCACAACCTGGCCACGGTGAAACGTACTGTGATTCATACAATGCATGATCATCCAATGGTTAGCTGTAGTGAAAGATTCGCCTTTGATATTTTTGTACGAAGTTGAGCTTTCAAAATAATTTTCATCTTTTGCAGAAAGATAATCCAGGAAATCTTTTGACGTATTTACAAATTGATCTATTGAAGGGTTATTGAATTGGGCACTAGGCGGCCATTTTACTTCTTCTTTTTTCAAACGTGATAACCAGGCAAGTTCAGCATCCCAGATGTGGTGAACTGTTTTGCGCAAGGAAGGAAAACTGCTTTTTAATTCTTTATCCTCAAGTGATGGATCAATTTTCAATAAGACCTCTGCGATCCTTTTATTGGCCCAAAGGTTGTAGGAAACGTAGTGAAGTAATGATTCTTTTATTAACATTTATCGTGCTTTACACACCCCTAGCCCCTCTCGAGAGGGGAATTAATTATACTTTAAAGTTAATCCCAACCGGAAGCCAGCACATCTGCTATGTGCATTACTTTCAGATTCTTGTTTTCCTTTTTGATGTAGCCTTCCATATGCATCAGGCAGGACATATCTGTTGAGATCATATATTCAGCACCGACTTCAAGTGCGTTGGCAACCTTTTCTGAACCCATTCCCACTGCAATTGGTTCAAACTTTACGGCAAAGCTTCCACCAAAACCGCAGCAGGTGTCTGTATCTTTCATTTCACGTAATTCAAGTCCGCGTACTTTTTCCAATAACACTCTTGGCTCACGCTTTAGTCCATATTCGCGGAGTGCGGCACAGGAATCATGATACGTTGCAACACCATTAAGTTTCGCACCAATATCGGTGATCTTTAAAATATTCACCATAAAATCCGTGAACTCAAACATGTTTTTCTGAACCTGCTTAAATTCATTATGTAAAGCGGAATTATGAAACATTTCCGGGAAATAATTTTTCACAAAACCAACGCAGGATGCGGAAGGGCAAACAATGTATCTGTCGTTCTGAAATTCTTTAATGAACTTCTCTCCTACTTCTTTTGCTTCCGACCAGTATCCCGCATTAAAAGCAGGCTGACCACAGCAGGTTTGTTCCGGATTATAATTTACAGCACAACCAACCTTCTCCAGCACTTTTACCATATTCAAAGCAGCCTGCGGATAAATCTGGTCGATGAAACAAGGGATGAATATATCTACAATCATATACTACGAATTACGAATAAATACGAACCTGTCTGCCGACAGGCAGGTTTACGAATGTTAAATGTTTAAAATAACATCCGGCAAGGCGAATTTACGAATTACGGGGAAGGAAATTACATGAAGTTTTAAACAGGATATTAAGCTTCCGCTTCTATGCTTTTTTCTTTGGGAATAGTCAGGAGAATAACAAATCCAAGAATGAAAAAGGTAATGAGCGCCAGGATAGAATTACGCATTCCTCCGGTCATTCCTTCAATTAGTCCAAATGAAAACATACCGATTACAATGCCTATTTTTTCACACACGTCGTAAAAACTGAAATAAGAAGCGTGATCTTCCGTCTCCGGTAAAAGTTTGGAATATGTAGAACGGGAAAGCGACTGAATCCCGCCCATAACCAGGCCTACCAATGCTGCGACTACATAAAAATCATTTGGCGTGTATACGAATTTATACGTACCAATGCAGATGCCGATCCAAATAAAAATAGAGATGCCCAACGCTTTAATGTTTCCGATCCACTTTGAAAGCCTTGAAAACAGCACCGCTCCACCTACTCCAACAAATTGAATTAACAACACACTTATGATCAGGTTACTATCTTCCATGCCCACAATTTCTTTTTTGGCAAACATAACTGCAATGAGCATTACCGTTTGAACGCCCATGCTGTAAATAAAAAATGAAGCGAGGAAACGCTTTAAGCGTTTGATCTCTTTGAGTTCTGTCCAGACGTGATACAATTCTTTAAATCCTTTGAAGATTACATTTCCTTCTGTTTTTCGTCCATAGACATTGTTCGGAAGACGGGCAAATGTGATTTGTGCAAAGCCTGCCCACCATGCGGCGACAGAAACAAATGACCATCTTGCAGGCATATTGAACACCTTTACCAAGACTAAATTTATGATCAGCAGTATTGCGCTGCCAATGTAACCCATTGAAAAGCCTTTGGCACTGATGCGGTCGTGATCTTTTGGTTCCGCAATTTCAGGAAGATATGCATTATAAAAAACCAGGCTCCCCCAAAAACCAACACTGGCAAGAAGAATTGATAATAAACCAAAAAATAAATGATCGGCATGAAAAAAATAAAGTGAGGCACAAGACAATGAACCCAGGTAGCAGAAAAACTGCATGAAACGCTTTTTGTTACCTGAATAATCTGCAATACCTGATAACACAGGAGCCGTGATCGAAACAATAATAAAAGAAAGTGCAACCACATAATCGTACAACTCCGTGTTTTTAAACTGGCGTCCAAACAAACTCACCATATCCGTAATCAGTTTTCCGTCAGGTGAGAATGTACTTGTTACTGTCACATAAAAAATTGGAAAAATAGCGGCAGTAATTACTAATGGATAGGATGAATTCGCCCAATCATAAAACGTCCAGGCGTTTATTACTTTTTTGTTCCCTTTTTCCATTCAAATAGTCTTTAGTCCAGAGTCGTTAGTCTATAGTAAAGATATAATAGAAATAAATTCAAAACTGTTTGGTGATCTTGAGTTATTAACCTGTAAAACTACAGACTAAGGACTCTATACTAATATTTCGTTATTTCAAACTCCACCCTTCTATTCTGCCGTCTGCCTTCCTCTGTATCATTTGTTCCCACAGGCTTTGAACTGCCAAAACCTTTAAAGTCAATTTCATTTCCGATACCTTTTTCAATCAGGTAATCAAATACGGCTTTTGCCCTGGCCTCGGATAATTTCTGATTCAGATCTTCATTGCCCTGACTGTCTGTATGTCCATTGATGCGAATCTCCATTTGTGGATTTTTCTCCAGCTGATCAACTAGTTTATCCAGTTCAGGATAATCGTCATCAGCCAATTCCGATTTACCAGTATCAAAGAAAATACTTTTCAGGCGAATAACATCTCCTTGTTTCAACTGGTTTTTAATAAGCAGTGTTGAATCTTTTTTTACCTCCACAGGTTTTACAGCAACGACAGGTAAAAGTGATGAGTCGATTTTTTCATACATAGACACATCATCAAAAAAGTAATAGGCTTCATGAAACGTCTTGAATATTTTTGATTTATCCATTTTGTACATGTCTCGTTTGGTCTTTTTTACAAAATTCCCAAGTGTGATGTATCGCTCTCCGCCTTTAGCAGTGTAGTCTCCATCCAGTTTTATCCAGTCGAAATGATTAGACAACCCTTTTTTATTATAGACATACAAAGAATTGGTTGTATCAATCTTATCGGAAAAAACGTAAGGTTTCTTCGACATGAAAACACCCATGTGCTTTAGTGAATGCGGACTGATTGACAATAACCTGAAGTATGCTTCGAAGTGATATACTTTTCCAGCCTTTAAAGGTTCGAGTAACTTAACATAGATGAACTCCTTGTACTTCAATTGAAAACGCAAACCTGCGCATGCTCCGCCTGAATGCGGTCCCTTAAAACGACTTGTATCCTGCTTGAGAATTTCCTGGTAATAGTCGACTGTTGCCACACCTTTCCACGGAGCTGCATTGGAAATGTTAGTATTCTTTTTGTTTTTGTGGGCTTCAAAACCTCCGTTAGGGACTAAATTTTTTCGCGTTTGGGCAGACGAAAAAAACATTGGCACAACAAAACACAGCAGAAGTAAATAATTGTTAAGACGATATGTTTTTTTTTCTCTCAAAAATCAGACGGTTTAAATAGCCACGAATTACACCAATTTACACAAATGAATAAACCTACAATGATTAAAAACTAATTAGTGTTAATTAGTGAAATTAGTGGCCTTTTCATTTCTCACAAACTCAGAATCTGAATTCCTTAATACTATCAACAAAAAATTTCACTTTATCTTTTTCTGTGTCGGGATAAAGTCCGTGACCCAGATTTGCAATATGCCTGTGCGGACCAAATGCCTGAAGCATTTTTACAGTTTCCCTTTTAATGGTGTCATAGTCGGCATATAGCAAACAAGGATCCATATTTCCCTGCAACGTTTTATCCGGACCAACCAAGGCGCGGCTTTCGGCAATGTCCATGGTCCAATCGAGACCAACAGTATTGCAATTTAATTTACCTATAGACTTACGAGCAAAAAATGCATCCTTTGCAAAAACAGTCATGGGCACATCATTTACGGCATCACAGATCTTTGAAATGTATTTCAACGCAAACTCATTGTATTGCTCCGGAGAAAGCACTCCAGCCCAGCTATCAAAGATCTGAAGCATATCTGCTCCCGCTTTAACCTGTCCTTTCAGATAATTGATCGAACTTTGGGTAATCTTATCCAGTAACTGATGAGCTAACCGGGGATGTGTGTATAAAAATTTCTTTGCTTTTGAAAAAGTTTTGGAGCCAGATCCTTCGATCATATACGCGAAAATAGTCCAGGGCGCTCCGCAAAAACCGATCAGGGGAACCCTGTTATTCAGACCTTGTTTGGTGAGCTGCAGGGCTTTCATCACATAATGCAAATCGTCAGCCTGCGCAATATGTAAATTATCTATATCGTTTTGAGTTTGAATTGTTTTTTCAAACCAGGGCCCTTTTGATTCAACCATCTGGTAAGGAAGACCCATAGCTTCAGGGATTACAAGAATATCGGAAAATATGATCGCTGCATCCACACCCAGAATATCTACCGGTTGAATAGTCACTTCGCAGGCAAATTCAGGCGTTTCTACCAGCTCTTTAAATCCTCCCAGCTTTGAACGCACAGCACGGTACTCCGGCAAAACACGACCTGCCTGACGCATAAGCCAGACAGGAGTACGCTCCGTTTTTTCTCCTCTTGCTGCACGTAATATCAAATCATTCTTAATCATAATATAGTCTTTGTCGGAATACGTTAGTTTCCTTTGCTGATTTTATTCTTTGTGTTCTTTGTGTGAACTTCTTTTGACTAAGGTCGCAAAGTTTTATGTAAAATAAGTAGTAAGAGTCTGTTTAAATTTTACAAAATATTTTTTAATTCAATCAAAGATGTTATTTCATAACTTACTTTTTCATTGTGTATCGTTGATTTCAGATTATAATACACCTGGTCGAGGCCGGCTTCACGCGCACCAACAATATCCACTTCCAGGTTATCTCCAATCATTATACTTTCTGAGTGAGAAGCCTTTGCCTGCTTTAATGCATATTCAAATATGGGCGAAGCGGGTTTTTTACTTCCTGCTTTTTCTGCAGTTATAACTTTATTAAAATGCTTTTCAATTTTAGAAGCTTTCAACTTCGAATATTGTGCATCATCAAAGCCGTTGGTGATGATATGCAAGGTATATTTAGCAGACAAATAATCCAGCACTTCGTGTGTATGCGGCTGAACAAGAGTTTTGTTGGGTGCAATAGCAATATAATCTTCACTTAGTGCATAACTCAGGTCGTAATTTTTAATGGAAAAATGTTTCAGTACCAGTAAAAACCGCTGATACCGCAAAGCCTGTTTGCTTATTTTTCCTTTTGAGTAATCATCCCAGAATTGTTCATTAATCTCTGTATATTTTGAAATAAACTCCTCCAGGGAATGAACTCCTTTTTCTTTCAACGCATGTTTTGCATAAAGATCAGACAAAGCTTCTGCTGCATTGGCATCTGCATCCCAAAGGGTATGATCAAGATCAAAAAATATGTGCTTATAGCTCAATGAAAAATAAGATGATAAATATTGTTATAAAAAAAGTAAAGAATCACCGACCAGCACATGATCGAAATAAAATTATACCCAATTATTTTTTTTCTGTCTTTGTAATAACGTACGGATAAAAAAACACCTAATGGAATTGACAAAAGCGAAGGCCCAAGGATAGCCAGGCCCGCAAGTCCAAGCCGGCGCTTGACTTTAACAATGGTTTTATTTGTGAAAGTGAATTTTTTTTTAGGCTTTTTGCCAATGGCGGTAATCTGTTTTACCTTTTTGTATGACAGAATAATTCCTTCACTGAGAAATGTAAAAACGACTGTACCCACCATGCCTCCTGCAACAGTAACCGTGACCACTTTAAAGAAATGCCATTTGGCAAAAACAGCTGTAGGGACTCCAACCAGACCAAACTTTAACGCGCTCAGCAGGAAAACAGTAATTATTTCAAGAAATTCTTTCCAGGTCATCACACAAATTTCAAAATGGTACTAAACCTTCATGCCGTACGAAAGGTCGCCGGCATCGCCTAATCCGGGAACAATATAAGATTGCGCAGTTAACTCATCATCCACGGCACCTACCCAAAGCGTAATACTTTCCGGCAAATGTTTTTTCACATATTCGATACCTTCAATGCTTGCTATTACAGAAACCACGTGAATCTGACGCGGTGTACCTCTATGCGAAAGAGCTTTAAATGTAAGCTCAATCGATTGGCCCGTTGCCAGCATGGGATCTGCGAGGATCAGAATTTTATTATTCAGGTCGGGAGACGCCATGTATTCCACTTTTATATCAAACGTACCATCTTTTAAATTCCGGCGGTAGGCTGAGACAAAAGCATTTTCGGCCTTGTCAAAAACATCCAGCATTCCCTGGTGTAATGGTAATCCTGCCCTTAAAACGGTTGCCAATACAGGCTGTTCTGTCAATACTTTTACATCCGCTTCACCAAGCTGTGTTGTAACAGAAATGGTTTTGTAGGGCAATAATTTACTTATCTCATAAGCAAATAGTTGTCCCATCCGTTCAATATTTTTTCTGAAACGCATGCTATCTCTCTGTGCATTTACATCTCTCAACTCAGCCATATACTGGCCCATAATTGAGTTAGACTGGCTCATTACATTTACCTTCATAAAAATGAAATTAGATACATATAAATATAACGTTTTTGACGCTATTCAGGAAGGTGTCTGACGATCACAAAGCCATTATTAACTAATAATTTTTTCGGATTATACGTTGACAGCATACTTAACCATTTCTTCATATAAGCCTTGCCAGCCTTGCCAGATCTTGTCGTTGCTGATGGCATCGTTGTGCCAGAGACTGATGAAAACACCGTTTACAGCTTTCACTTCATCGATAAGAGGTTTAATATGATTCAATGCATCTTTGGGATCGATGCCTAAATAAAATTTCAAGGTGCCTTCCATGATCGCGAAAGGGTGAATCTTTAAACGTGTCTCCACTTCTACATCCAGGTCGTAAAAATTAAAAGGTGTACAGATACTGGCCCTGAAGCCCGGCTCACTGGCATACCCCATTGTGTAATCATCTGTAATATCAAGCTCAATCAAACTTCTGTATGTATCAGGGAAACGCAGTTTTAAAAAATGCTGGCGGCTTTTTGTTATTTCGCGGTTGAGAATAGATGATAAGCGTTTTACTTCTTTTTGCAGCTGAATTTTATTTCCATTGGATGCATAGGAAGGATGAATACCTACTTCAGCATGGTCTGCAAGATTTTTTATAAGTGATTGAAATTTGTGATTTTCAAACGGGATATTTTTGTCATAATCATCATAATCACCAAGCAGGATAAAATAAATGTTGTGTAATTTATATTTACGCTGGATCTCAAAGAACATGTCATAGGTATCGTACGGATCTTTCTGTGTACCCATTAAAACCCTGGCACGTTCGGCCGCCTTCTGAAAATCGAATTTGGAAAATGATTTTGCAAAACCTCCGATGCTGCGCATGATGCCTTTTTCTTTGTAGGCATAGGCTGTATCAATATCTATGGTTGAAATGAATTTGTATTTATGTACAGGGAATTTCATTGCAGGGTATTGCTTCAGCAATAAAGTTTTCAGCAGCATTGCCCATTTGTTTACGACAGGCTTCCGCAGAAAATTATTTTTATAGGCCACACTTTCTGTTGCATCAAAACGATCGTACTTATCCCGGATATGCGGCAGATATTCTTCATACCTGCTCACCAAAAAAAATGTTGCAGCAAAGGGATCAAAAGGTAAAGCTGAATGTTTCCCGGTTGCATAAAAAGCGATTGTGTTTTCGTATTCAAGCAGTTGAATAACCTGCTCGCTGATTCCGGTCTCAAATAAAAGTTTGTGGCTTTGAATAAAAAACTCATCTGCCAAAGTCTGGGTAGAGTAATTCAGCTTCTCTCCTGCATAATTTTTAAAATGTTCCGTATCTGAAGTCAACTCAAAATCAACCCCAAGAATATCCTTGAATACCAGGTGGAATGTGTACTTGCAGCGGTTGGTTATTTTAGGAGTATAAACCAGCAGCATTACGGCAGGATCTCTTTTAAATGATGCTCCATGTGATCAACATAATCATCCACTAAAAACTGCAACGTTTTTCTACCATACTCGGGAAAATGCCCGGCATTGCTGAGTTTGAAGTTATCCATGCTTTTCATTACATGAACTAAATGCTGATTATATACAAGCCATAGGTTAATTAAATCAGTCCACTTACGCTCATTATAATGCTGTAACTCCACCCATTCGTTTTGTTTGTACTGCAGCAATTCAAGATCATTATCAATCTGCATTCTCACAAAACGCTGGTGGTTATTAGCAGCCGAGTCAATCAAATGCCCCAGCACTTCTTTTTTCGACCATTTGCCGATCAACGTCTTTTCTCCCGCACTTTTATCTGTGATCTTTTTCAATTTAACCGGAACTTCTTTCAGGATCTTTTCCAGGCGTTCTGCTGCTGTTGTCATTTATTTATCTGTTTGATTGAAATTACAAAATTAACTTATACGACTCCAATTCGTCTTATGCTGATTCACCGCAACATATTGTCTGGCGATGCGCTCATTTGCCGGTTTTTCAATATTGGGATCATCTGCTAATAGTTGAGTTGCGCAATTTCTTGATAGTTGAAGGATCTGTCCGTCGCGCGCGAGGTCGGCTAACTTAAGGTCAACAACTCCGCTTTGTTGGGTTCCTGCCAAATCACCCGGGCCGCGCAAACGCAAATCAGCTTCCGCAATTTCAAAACCATCCGTCGTCCTCACCATCGTTTCAATCCTGATCTTGGAGTCGGCGCTGAGTTTGAATGAAGTCATCAAGATGCAATAACTTTTATCAGCACCACGACCTACCCTGCCCCGCAACTGATGTAACTGTGACAAGCCAAAACGTTCCGCATTTTCAATGACCATTACACTTGCATTGGGAACATTAACGCCCACTTCAATAACAGTGGTTGCAACCATAATTTGAGTTTCACCTTTAGCAAAGCGCGCCATTTCAAAATCTTTATCTGCAGCTTTCATTTGTCCATGCATCACAGCAACGCGGTAATCCGGTGGCGGAAAAGCACGAACGATACTTTCATATCCATCCTCTAGATTTTTCAAGTCCAGTTTTTCGGACTCTTCAATTAAAGGATACACCACATAGATTTGTCTGCCCAAAGCAATCTGCTCTTTCATAAAACCAAACACGCGTAAACGCTGCGAATCAAATTTGTGTGAAGTAGAAATTGGTTTGCGTCCGGGCGGCAATTCATCAATCACAGAAACATCCAGATCTCCGTAAAGCGTCATTGCCAATGTACGTGGGATAGGCGTTGCCGACATGATCAGCACATGGGGCGGTTGCGTATTTTTTTTCCACATGCGCGCGCGTTGAGCAACGCCGAAACGATGCTGCTCATCAATTACAATTAGTCCGAGATTTTGGAACAACACTTCATCTTCCAGCAAAGCATGCGTTCCAATCAAAATATGTAATTCCCCACTTTGTAATTGAGGATGCAAAACTTTGCGTTCTGATTTTTTTGTAGCGCCCGTCAGCAGATCAACCTTTATGTTCAGCTTTTCCACCATTTTACTGATGGTTTCATAATGCTGATTTGCCAGAATCGCAGTAGGTGCAATGATACAAGCCTGAAAACCATTATCCATAGCAATCAGCATAGTCATTAAGGCAACCAGCGTTTTGCCGCTTCCCACATCACCTTGCAGCAAGCGGTTCATTTGTTTTCCTGAACCCATATCCGCGCGGATCTCCTTGATCACACGCTTTTGTGCATTGGTAAGTTCAAAAGGCAAATGATTGTTGTAAAAACTATTGAAGTAATCGCCGACTTTACTAAAGATAAAACCCTTAAAGTTTTTATTGCGGATCACTTTCAAACGCAGCAGCCGAAGCTGAATAAAAAACAGTTCCTCAAACTTTATTCTGTATTCTGCTTTATGCAACATATCAGGATTCTGAGGCAGATGAATATTTTTAAATGCCTGTTCGCGGGAGATAAATTTGTAATCATTGATCAGTTCATCTGAAAGCGTTTCCGGAATATTTCTATTGATCAGTGAAACCAAGCCTTTCATTATTTTATAAATACCTTTTGTATCCAAGCCTTTGGATTTCATCTTTTCAGTTGTGTTATACACAGGCTGCAAGGCGCTGGCCAGCTTGGTATTTTCTTCACTCACCTCCTCGATTTCCGGATGAGGCATATTGATTTGTCCATTGAAAACGGTGGCTTTCCCAAATACAATAAATTCCTTTTCGCCTTTTATTTTATCAGCGATCCATTTGGCTCCCTGGAACCAAACCAGTTCGATGGTTCCGCTCTCATCATAAAATTTAGCGACCAGCCGTTGCGCACGAGGTTTACCTGCCATGGAACTGGTACGAATCCTGCCACGCAGTTGTACATAAGGTAAATCAGGATTAACATCCTTTACTTTATAAAACTTGGTACGGTCTACATAACGGAACGGGTAAAGTGTGAGCAGGTCGTTGAATGTAAAAATCCGTAATTCCTTTTTCAGAATATCGGCCCGCTGTGGACCAACACCTTTGAGGTATTCAATAGGCGTATCTAAAAAAGTTTCAGACATACAGGGATACTAATTTACTAGAAAGTATTAAACGTTCATATTTAAACCGTTGAACAGTATACCATAGTTTTTTATTACCTTTGTATCATACTTAAAAGCCATCAAATGGTAGCAGTTATTAAGCTTAACAGCACAAAGCAACAAATAGAACGAATCTTGAAAAAAATTAAATTCCGTAAAGGATTTAATGCTTATAAATACTGTGGTGTTGTAAGCCTGAAGGAATCTCCCGTTCGTATTCAAAAAAGGATGAGAGATGAGTGGAAGTAACTTCTTACTTGATACGAATGTTGCTTTATTTCTTTTGTCCGGAAATAGGACAATTGCCGAAATTCTAGATGAAAAACAACCTTACATTTCGTTTATAACTCAACTTGAGCTACTGGGTTACAAAGGTATTTCGTCTGATGAAACGTCGAAAATTAAAAAATTTATCGACGAATGCATCATTATCGATATAAATTCGGAAATCAAACAATATGTGATTGAGATAAGAAAAAAATATAGTATAAAATTGCCCGACGCCATAATAGCAGCAACTTCCATTTTCGCTAATGTTCCTTTAATTTCAGCAGACAAAGATTTTAGAAAAATAACAGCACTGGAGCTCCTCTTAATTGAAGAATAAATCGTGCCGCTGTGAAAAAAATCCTGGTCATACGCTTCAGTTCAATCGGCGACATCGTGTTAACCACACCTGTGATACGCTGCATCAAAGAACAGCTGAAAGGTATTGAACTGCATTACCTGACCAAAAATAATTTTAAAGGCATTTTAGAAACCAATCCTCACATTGATAAAATCCATACTATTGAGCGCAAAGTTTCGGAAATAATTCCTCAACTGAAAAAAGAAGATTTTGATTTTATTGTCGACTTACACCATAACCTTCGTACACTGCAGGTAAAACAGGCATTGAGGAAACCACATTCATCTTTTAACAAATTGAACATTGAAAAATGGATGATGGTAAGCCTTAAAATAAACAGGCTTCCGGATGAACACATTGTCGATCGTTATTTTGAAACAGTTGAAAAGCTCAATGTAAAAAACGACGGCAAAGGACTGGATTATTTTATTCCTGCAAAAGACGAAGTGAATATCGCTTCTTTGCCTGCAACACATCGAAACGGCTATATAGGCTTCGTGATCGGCGCTGCACATGCAACCAAACAACTTCCCATTGAAAAGATCATTTCTATTTGTAAAAAATTAAACCAACCTGTTGTTTTACTTGGAGGAAAAGAAGAAACAGAAAAGGGCGAACAGATAAAAAAAGCCGTGGGTGAATTGATTTTCAACTCTTGTGGTAAATATAATCTCAACCAATCCGCATCACTTGTTAAACAGGCTCAAAAAATAATTACACACGATACCGGCCTGATGCATATTGCAGCAGCCTTTCAAAAGCCAATTGTTTCTGTTTGGGGAAATACAATTCCGGAGTTTGGGATGTATCCCTATTATGGGGATAAGGGGCAAGAGACATGGGACAGGGGACAAGGGACAGGGGGCAGCAAGGGACAAGAGATAAAAGAAAGCAGATCAAAAATTATTGAAGTGAAAAACTTATCGTGTCGCCCTTGTACAAAAATAGGTTTTGATAAATGCCCGCGCAGGCATTTCAAATGTATGAATGAAATCAGTGAGGAACAGGTTGTGCGTATCGTTCAAAGCCTATAAGCCTCCAAAAAACTAAATTCCGGCACTATAATTGATTACAGGTGTTACAATTGCTTTTTATGGTTAAAGGACTTAATTTAGATATCATCAATTAAAATTAAAACAACCCCTATGAATAAAACTTACCTCAGAATTTCAACTATCTGTTTATTTGCTTCCTTGTTAATTTCCGGTATTGCATCGGCACAGCCGTTTTGCAAATGGACACAACAAGGCCTGTCTGGTACACAGTATGAAGAAGCCAAAGGAGTTGCACGCGATGCTTCCGGAAATATATACGTAATCGGCGGTTTCTACTCCGCTTCAGTTAAATTCGGATCGTTTACATTAACCAATACAGACCTTAGCGGCACTAGCAGCGACGTGTTCATCGTAAAATATGATTCATGCGGAACTGTTTTATGGGCAAAAAAAGCAGGTTCAATGTATACAGACGACTTTGGAGTCTCTGTTGCTGTTGATAAAGCCGGTAATCTGTATGCTTCCGGAACTTTTTACTCTTCAACTATTAAATTTGGTTCTGTTACGCTGACTAACAGTGGAGCAAGCAATACATTCCTGGTTAAATATAATCCGGCGGGTAATGTTGTATGGGCTAAAAATTCGGGCGGAAATTCAAATGCATACCTGGTTGATATGACCACAGACAATAATTGCAATATCCTGATGTCCGGAACCTGCACTTATGACTCATTACGATTTGGCTCAATTGTAATCAAAAACTCTGGTAGCTATGAAACTTTTGCAGTTAAATATGATAGCACCGGAACTGCATTATGGGCAAAAGGCGCAGGAAATCATCTCAGTAGTAGCTACGGATATGGAGTTGCGACAGACGGATCAAATAACGTATTTGTATGCGGATCATTTCAGGACTCAATAACATTTGGTTCTATTAAATTAACAGGATCGAGCAACAACAATTTGTTCGTTACAAAATACAATGCTTCCGGAAATGCAATATGGGCAAAGACCGCTACCGGCGACTACGAGCAGGATGCACAGGCTATTACAGTTGATCCTTCAGGAAATGTTTCTATCTCTGGATTTTTCAGTTCAACAATGCTGGATTTCGGTGGCTCGGTATCAATCTCAACAAGCGGCTCGCGGGGAAATAGCTTTTTGGCTCAATATGACGGATCTGGTACTATCAAATGGGCACGCGCGACTGGAGGAGAATATTACGATCAAAGCGTGAGCCTCGCAAGTGATGCTGCAGGAAACTTGTATATGGCAGGAAGATTCCAATCAGATTCTGTTACATTTGGATCTCTTGTTTTATATAACAGCGTAAGCTTGTATGACTCAACAAATGATATTTATCTTGCTAAATACAACTCAAGCGGAAAAGCGATTTGGGCTAAAAGTGCAGGAGGTTTCAGAGACGACTATCCAGAAAAAGTGATTGTAGACAACAATGGCAATCCATACCTGGTAGGGGAATTCATTTCAGCTTCAATTGATTTTGGTGCCACTACATTAACCAACGGCGGGGATTTCGACGCTTTCATCACAAATAATATCACACAAAACGGAATGCAGACTCCTTCTCTGTGTATGGTTACAGTAGACAGTTTATCGCAACACAATGTTATTTATTGGGACAAAACTATGTATCCTACTGCAAAAAACTTTATCGTTTACCGTGAAACAAATACGAACGATTTTCAACCAATTGTTAGTCTTCCTTATGATTCACTCAGTTTATTTATCGACACTGTAAAAACCAAATACATAACATATACAGGAGATCCAAACGTATCATCTAACAGGTACAAATTACAATACCAGGATTCCGCCGGAAACTATAGCGGGTTAAGTCCGTTCCACAATACCATTTTTGTAACTGATGATGGTGCAGGAAATTTCACATGGACTCCTTATACAATAGAAGGCATGAGCAGCGGACCTGTTACGAGTTATGTATTATACAGAGAAGACAGCACAGGAACAGGCTCTAAACCGCTTTATAGTATCGGAGGCAATCAGCACCAACTATCCGATCCTGGTTATGCAAGCTATAAAAAAGGACACTGGCGCGTTATCACACAGTGGTCTCTGTCATGCACACCAATGCTTGTTCAACATACAGGAAAAGGAGATGAAACAATGGCCGTAGCGATCACCAAATCTGTAAGTAACATCAGAAACAATCTTGCGGTAAGTGGTACGGGAATTTCATCACCTGATATGGATAAGCTGATCAGTGTTTATCCTAATCCTGCGACAAGTACTGTTACTATTGAATATCCTGAAGCACTTTCAAACGATCACCTGGTTGTAACGCTGAGAAATTACCTTGGTGCTACGGTTGACCAATCAATTCAGTCCAAAGGAAGTGTAAAATCGAACATTGACCTTTCGGGATTAGCAAGTGGTGTGTACTCTATCCAATTGAAGAGCGACAGCTACCAATCAACAAAACGAATAGTGATCAAATAATAGTTATCATTTCAATCTCATCAATAAAAAATCCCGCCAAAAGCGGGATTTTTTATTTTCCATTTTTATGCTCAACAACTATTTCCTGAAATCTTTTCTTAAAACAATAAAGACAACCGATTTCACTTCGTCACTTAATTTTGCTTTTAACTCTTTGGTTTCATAATCATCGGGATGGTCTTTCAAAAGATTCTGCTGGAAAATATCTCCTCCAGCTTTTACAACAAGTCTTTGAGAATCCACACCCAATGCAATGAGCTTATCCCTGATCTTTTCTGCTCTTTTCAAAGAGAGGTTTTCTTTATCATTTTCTTCACTACTGGCTCTACCGGAAACTTCAACAACAAAATTCCCGTGACAAATCAATTGATTCCTTGCCTTGCATAGGATACTATCTACTGGTTCTTCCGCATCAGATTCCGCAATCTCACTTGAATTTTTATCAAAATAAAAAACAGGAAGTTTTATATCCTGCACCCATTCTGTCATGCAAAAATCCTGGGTATAAGAAAGAGAACTGTCCAGGTTTATTTTGATCTTTCTGGCTTTGGAAATACTTAAATACAAAGGGCTAGCCGGACAATCAACAGGACAAGGTGCGCCTGTACTGAAATTTATAACCTTTGCTTTATCCTGAAACACCGAAACTCTGAGTTCCTTGTATGAAACAGAATCTTTAGAGAGAATGGCCTTATAAGTGCCTGTAGAATTTGTATACGCTTTTTTTGTTTTTGAATCGCCTGCTTTATTCAGATAGTTTACAACGACTACCAATGAAGAATCCAGTTCAGCTTTGGTTTTGCAGGATGTAATTTGTCCGCTAATGATAATTTCCTGGGAAAATGAAAACGAAACAAGACAACCGATCAACAAAAAACTGCTGAGGTATTTATAGAAACCGCTCATTTGATTACTTAGCAAAGATAGCCTTCAACTCGGTTGCATCATCGGGCTTCATTTTACCAGCCAGAATCAGGCTCAGCTGTTTTCTGCGTAATGCTCCAAGAAAGCGTTGTTTTTCCTCCTCGGTTTCAGGGATCAGTTCCGGCACAGGCAGAGGGGTTCCTCGCTGGTCGACAGCGACAAATGTATAGATAGCCTCGTTTGATTTTTTCTTTTCACCCGTTACAGGATCTTCAACCCATACATCAATAAAAACCTCCATACTTGTATTAAAAGCCCGGGAGACTTTTGCTTCAAGTGTTACAATACTTCCATGAGCGATCATCTCTGTGAACGCCACGTTATTGACAGAAGCCGTTACAACAACCCGTTTGCAATGCCGGTGTGCAGAAATCGATGCAATAATATCCATCCATTCCAGTAACCTTCCGCCAAACATATTACCCAGATTATTGGTGTCATTCGGCAATACATGACTGGTAGTTATTGCCAATGATTCTTTTGCTGTTTTTGATTTTGCCATGTCGTAAAGTTACAAGTTATAAGTTATCGGTTATAGGTTATATGAAATTTCTGACACATCGAGCAATAACTTCTTAAACATAAACTTATAACATATAACCAATAACCCTTAACTTTGACCTATGCAATATGTACTTGCCCTTCACATCATATTTGTTGTTACCTGGTTTGCCGGCCTTTTTTATATTCCGCGCCTGTTCATTTATCATACTGAAGCACAAGCTAAACCTGAGCCGGATAAAACAATTCTTTCCAATCAATTTAAAATAATGACCAAACGTTTATGGTTTGGAATTACATGGCCGTCGATGGTGCTTACTTACATTTTCGGTTTCTGGACTTTATATAATTTTTACGGACTGAATATTCCGGGCTGGTTGTTCATGAAACTGGCGTTTGTTTTTGGCTTAACCATTTATCATTTACAGTGCGGGGCTATTTACGGACAACTGCAGAGAGATGAATTTAAATGGAGCTCTATAAAACTTCGTTTCTGGAATGAAGTTGCGACTTTATTTCTGTTTGCAATCGTGTTTATTGTGGTGCTTAAAGACCTTGGAAATTTCTGGTGGGGATTAATCGGCTTACTGATATTTGCGGGCTTGCTTATTGGGGCGACATTAGCCTACAAAAAGAAAAGGACAAAAGAAGGAGAAAAAACAGAATAGCATTTTGATTTATTTAACCCGCTCCAGCTTATACAACCAGTTAGCACTCAAATAACCTTTACTCCAGTCTGATTCTTCTTTGCTCATCTGGTAATCCGATAAATAAAGTTTATTCTTCTCTACCAGGAAATATTTAGACATTCCGTAAACACTTTTATCTGTAACAATTTCATTCCCGTTTAACTTATAATGATAAACACCATTAATGTCCGGAGCAGGTGTATCATCCTGAGCTTTTGCGTTGAGAATAAAAACACTGTCATTTTTAAATTCCAGCGTGCCATCCATTGAAGTATTTTTAATGGTGCAACTTACATACCTCCATTTACCAATGAGTTTATTTTTTTCCAGGGAAGGATGAATTAAAACAGAAAAAAGGAAGAGAAAAAGAATGTTTAACTGAGCTATCATTGTTCAAACATCCATACTGAGGTGCCTGTTGAACGGACTCGTGCGAGTTCCTGGTAAGCACTTTCCCTGTTTGCAAAATCGCCGCAGCTTACTACATACAGGCCGTCCTTGTTTTTGCCGATGATGGCTGCATTCAGATTTTTATTTTTCAGCATGGCAACAAAATTACGCGCATTCGATTCAATTTTAAAACAACCTGTTACCACATGAAAATGCAAGCCTTTTACCGATTTTAACCCATTATTTGCAACAGCTGTTTTGTCGCGTTTATGAACAACAGGAAGGTCTTCGTGCAAACGAACCACCAGCTTATTTTCCACCTCCTTAACAAAAGAAATTTCAGTAAGTGCAACTGTATCGTTAACTGGCAATTCCAGTTTGGGAGCTGCAAAATTCTTATCAGACAAAACGGAAACATTCGCAGAACGCTCTTTGTACAATGCATTCATTCGTTCTGCAAAAGGATTTAAGGATGAATAATTAATGTCTTTGAACACATTTGTTTTAAGCGGAATCCAGATGAGTAAAGCCATCATTACAAGTGAAGCTGCAGTGACAACATAGGCTCCCGCCTTTCTTCTTTTGCGTTCCTGAGGGATTGGTTCTCTGTCGATAAACTCCTTTTCAACGCGATCAGCTATTGCTTCACGTTTAACAGGAAGGGATTGAATGCCTGTCATACCGAAAGCTTCAACAAGATAATTAACCGTATTATCCGGCTCAAACTGAATGTTTCGTTCCACATCCTGATAAAGAGAACCAAGGTCCTCAATAACTATCTTTTCTCCACGTCTGAGAGCAGAATTACTTTCCGAAACAAAGCTGCTTATAATGCTATTGGCTTCAGCAAATGTTTTATTTTCTGTACCGGCGATACGACTGGCCAGTAAACCATCATTGCTTTTTAAATGCTTATTGAACGTGATGTTTTTATGAGGCGGAGTAAACACATGCTGGGTAGGATGGATTTTAGCACCGGCATAACCAGCTACGAATCCCCCAAAATCAGGTACGATCACGCAATCGTGTTCGTATAAAAGTCCTGTTATGTGTTTGTCAATTTTCATTTCAATCCGAACTCTAAAAATAACAAAAAAAGACGGGTTTCTCGCGTGCAATTAGATGTCTCGGCGCACTGTTTGCAACTTTCTCAGAATTAGGTATTTATACGGATGTTTGTTTGCATCATAGAATTGATATTTGAGAAAATTTAAATTCTTTATGGAAACTGAAAAAGAAAATTTACCGATTACAGCCTGGGCTGAAGATGACAGACCACGTGAAAAGCTTATGAACAAAGGGAGACAAACATTAAGTGACGCCGAACTGATTGCCATACTAATCTCCACAGGAAACACGGAAGAAACAGCTGTGGAATTATCAAAACGCATATTGGTTTCAACTGAAAATAACCTGAACAGCCTGGGTAAACTGAGTATAAAAGACCTGGTAAAATTTAAAGGGATCGGAGAAGCAAAAGCCATCAGCATTATTGCAGCGCTTGAACTCGGGCGCAGACGTAAAGAAAGTGAAGCAGGAAAAAGGGAACGGATTATTACAAGCACAGATGCATTTAATTTTTTCAGGCCTCTTATGGCAGACCTTCCGCACGAGGAATTCTGGGTGGTGTTTCTGAACCGCTCCAACCATATTATCAAAAAGGAACTGATTAGTCGCGGCGGAGTTTCCGGAACAGTAGTTGACTCCAAAATTATTTTTAAAGCGGCAATCGAAAACCTGGCCTGTTCAATTATTTTATGTCATAATCATCCTTCAGGAAACTGCAAACCAAGCGATCAGGATATTCAGTTAACAAAAAAATTGAAAGAAGCCGGACGTATGCTTGAAATACTGATTCTTGACCACGTGATCATTGGCGAAAACGAATATTACAGTTTTGCAGATGAAGGGATTTTATAAATTACTTTTTCCCTTTAAAGAAAAATAAATAGGCTGCGTATCTTTTGTCCATGCCATTTGCGTAACCTAAGGTATTTGAATTAGCATCCGTTATTCTTCCGTCATCCTTTACATAACCAATTGTGTTTGAATTGGAATCGGTAACGCGACCATCATTTTTAATATACCCTTTGGTATTTGAATTGGCATCCGTAACCCGGCCATCATCTTTAATATAACCCTCTGTATTTGAATTTTCATCGGTAACACGTCCATCCTCTTTGATATAACCTGTTGTATTGGAATTAGAATCTGTTATGCGTCCATCTTCTTTCAAATAACCTTTTGTATTGGAATTGGAATCAGTCATGCGACTGTTCTTCATCGGTTTTACACTATCATTCTGCGCAGAGCAATTAACGACGAATGCGAAAACAATCAGAGTTAGCAGATTTTTCATGAGAGCCTTTAAGAGTTTAATAACCAAAATGATGCCAAAATGCGGAGAGAATAATATCTTTATATTCTGAATTATCTGCAATATGCTCAAAATTTTAACAATCATAGGTGCCCGACCGCAAATCATAAAAGCTGCTGCATTGAGCAGAGCAATTAAAACAAAATTTGCGGATCAGTTAAAAGAAATTATTGTGCATACTGGCCAGCATTATGATGAGAATATGAGCCAGGTCTTTTTTGATGAGCTGCAGATTCCCGCGCCGGATTACAACCTGAATGTGGGGTCGGGCTCACATGGAAAACAAACAGCTGCCATGATCGTTGGCATTGAAGAAATTCTTGAAAAAGAAAAACCGAATTGCATTGTATTGTACGGAGATACCAATTCTACACTTGCAGGAGGAGTTGCAGCTTCAAAAATTCATATTCCGGTGGTGCATATTGAAGCTGGCTTGCGTTCTTACAATAAATCCATGCCTGAGGAAGTGAACAGGATTATGTGTGACCATTTATCTACACTGCTCTTTTCACCTACAGAAGCTGGGTACAAAAACTTAATAAAAGAAGGATTTAAAGAAAACAATAAAGCGCCGTTTTCAAGTGACAATCCTAAAATTTATCATTGCGGAGATGTGATGTATGATAACAGTTTATATTTTTCTGCTGTTGCGGAACAAAAAACGGATTTACTGAAAAAACTGAATTTAAACTCTGGCGAATTTATTTTAGCTACTATTCACCGCAACAACAATACGGATGAGCCTGAGCGGCTGGCGGCCTTATTCAGTGCAATGCTGAAAATTTCGGAAAAAGAAAAAACGACTATTGTATTACCGCTTCATCCGCGCACGGCTAAATTATTACAACAAAATTTACCGGCTGATCTTTATGCGCAGGTTACTATTGATCCGTTTATAAAAATCATTCCTCCGGCTTCATTCCTGGAAATGATTGCTCTTGAAAAAAATTGCAAACTGGTGATGACAGATTCCGGTGGGGTTCAAAAAGAAGCATTCTTTTTCCAAAAGCCATGTATCATTCTTCGCTCAGAAACTGAATGGATAGAACTTGTTGAATGCGGAAGCGCTGTTGTGACCGATGCGGATGAAGATATGATCATTTCAGCCTATGAACATTTTGCAAAAAAGAACGATTTAAAATTTCCACAATTATTTGGTGATGGAAAAGCGGCAGAGTTTATTTGCGGGGAGATGGTGAAACACCTCTCCTGAAATTCTGCAAGAAAAAATTAACTTTAATACAGAAAACACAAATTCGACATGAAGATCTCTTATAACTGGCTGAAGAATTACCTGAACGTAAATTTATCTGCTGATGATGCAGGTAAAATCCTTACCGATTGCGGACTTGAAGTGGAAAGCATTGAAAAATTTGAATCACTCAAAGGAGGATTGAAAGGTATTGTTGTCGGTGAGGTAAAAACCAAAGAAAAACATCCGGATGCTGACCGTTTGAGCGTCACCACTGTTGATGTCGGGACAGGGACATTACTGAATATTGTTTGCGGTGCAGCTAATGTTGCGGCCGGACAAAAAGTATTGGTTGCTACGGTGGGTGCAATGCTTTACCCGACAATAGGCGAACCCTTTGAAATAAAAAAATCAAAAATTCGTGGACTCCCTTCGGAAGGAATGATCTGTGCCGAAGATGAAATCGGTTTGGGAACTTCACACGAAGGAATAATAGTATTGGATCCAACAACTATTGTTGGTACACAAGCAAAAGATTATTTTAAACTGGAAGAAGATTTTATTTTCGAAATCGGACTCACTCCTAACCGTGCGGATGCTGCTTCTCATATTGGTGTTGCACGTGATCTGATGGCTTACCTGAATTACCAGGCTTCGATGAATAACAAAGAGAGCATTGAATTACAATTGCCAAATGTTAATGGATTTTCAGTCGACAATACATCGAGAAAGATTGATGTTATTGTTGAAGACAGTGCTGCTTGTCCGCGTTACTCAGGCATCAGTATTACCGGTGTTAAAGTTGCGGACTCACCGGACTGGCTGCAAAACCGTTTACGTTCGATTGGATTAAAGCCAATTAACAACATTGTGGATATTACCAATTTTGTTCTGCATGAGCTTGGGCAGCCTTTGCATGCGTTTGATGCGAAACAGATTACCGGAGATAAAATAATTGTAAAAAAAGTACCTGCTAAAACAAAATTCAGAACACTGGATGGAGTTGAACGTGAAATGAGCAGTGAAGACCTGATGATCTGCAGTGTAACGGATCCACTTTGCATTGCAGGCGTGTTTGGCGGAATGGAATCGGGAATTAATTCAGAAACCACAACTGTGTTTGTAGAGAGTGCTTATTTTGATTCTGTTCATGTACGTAAAACTTCCAAACGACTCGGGATAAAAACAGATGCGTCGTTCCGTTTTGAGCGCGGGACAGATCCTAACATGACTGTATATGCATTGAAGCGCGCAGCTTTGCTTATTAAAGAAATTGCGGGTGGACAAATTTCATCTGACCTGGTTGATATTTATCCAACGAAAATTGAACCATTTAAAGTGGGCTTCTCTTATAAAAACTGCACTGATTTTATAGGCAAAGAAATCGATAAAACAATTGTAAAAACGATTCTCACATCGCTTGGGATTGAAATTTCATCAGAAGGTTCTGACGCGCTCATGTTAAGCGTTCCTCCATTTAAAGTAGATGTAAAACGTGAGGTAGATGTTATTGAAGAAGTGTTACGTATTTATGGTTACAACAATGTAGAAATTCCTTCTGCAGTCCGATCCTCACTTTCCTATTCTGTTAAACCGGATCCTGAGCAGGTTCAGAACAGCATTTCAGATTTACTGAGCAGCAATGGTTTCAATGAGATCATGACGAATTCGCTCACGAAGGGTGATTACCTGAATGGATTAACGGAGTTAAAAAAAGAAGCCAGCATTGAGATGCTGAATCCTTTGAGTTCCGACCTGAATGTACTGCGTCAAACGCTTTTATTCAGCGGACTGGAAGCCATTGCATACAATATCAATCGTAAAAATCCTGACCTGAAGTTTTATGAATTCGGAAAAACATATCTCAAAACCGAAAGTGGAAAATACATTGAGGATAAACATTTATCCTTATTCATAACAGGCCTTAAAGAAGAGGAAAGCTGGAACAGTAAAAAACCACAAACTACTTTTTATTCAATGAAAGGTTATGTTGTGGCGGCATTAAGCAAACTTGGCATTCCTGGTTTAAAAAGTGCGGTTAATACAAGTGAGCTATTGGCTGATTCGTTGACTATTTCTTCAGGCAAAAAGCAACTTGTTATTTTCGGCAAAGTGAAAAAGAGTTTGTTAAAATCGTTCGACATAAAACAAGACGTATACTACGCAGATTTCAACTGGGATGTAATACTTGAACTCCTCAAAAAACAAAAAACACAATACAAGGAAATTGCAAAATATCCTGCTGTCCGCCGCGACCTTGCCTTATTGCTTGACAAAAAAGTAACCTTTGACGAGCTTGAAAAAATAGCATACCAGGCAGAACAAAAACTTCTTAAAGAAGTCAACATCTTTGACGTATATGAAGGCGACAAATTAGAAGCAGGTAAAAAATCGTATGCCTTAAGTTTCACTTTGCAGGATGAAAACGAAACACTCACCGACAAGCAAATTGAAAAAACAATGGAGCGTTTGATCAAAGCTTATGGAGAGAAGGTTGGAGCGGTGATCAGATGATTGCTGATTGGCGATTTAAGAATGTCGAATAACAAATCTGCCGGGACTATATCGTTAACTTGTTTAACAGATTTTCATCCACAAGGTTTGGCAGAGTCACTTTCAATTTTTTCTCCTTACCCATTGCGCGTTTAATAGCAAAATTTGCTTCGGGGTTTCTGGCCCAGCTGCGACGGGCGATTCCGTTGTTTACGTCCCAGAATAACATGGATTTTAATTTGCGGTCGGCTTCTTTGCTTCCATCTAATACCAAACCAAAACCTCCATTGATCACTTCACCCCAACCTACTCCACCTCCGTTGTGTAAAGAGATCCAGGTAGCACCGCGGAATGCATCTCCGACAAAATTCTGCACAGCCATGTCGGCGGTGAACTGAGAACCATCATAAATATTTGATGTTTCCCTGTAAGGAGAATCTGTACCTGACACATCGTGGTGATCGCGTCCGAGAACTATTGGTGCTTTTATTTTTTTCTGTTTGATTGCTTTGTTGAATGCTTCTGCAATTTTTATTCTTCCTTCCGCATCTGCATAGAGGATCCGCGCCTGTGAGCCGACAACCAACTTATTCTTTTGCGCTTCTTTGATCCAACGGATATTATCCGATAGTTGTTGCCTGATTTCTTTTGGAGCTGTTTTGTAAATTTTTTCTAAAACCAGTGCAGCAATTTTATCTGTTACCTCCAGGTCGTGCGGATCGGCAGAAGTGCAAACCCAGCGAAAGGGACCAAAACCATAATCAAAACACATTGGACCGAGGATATCCTGTACGTATGAGGGATAACGAAAGGAGCTACCAGCCCCTCTCCGGCTCTCCCCTACGGGGAGAGAGTCTGCCCACACCGCTGCTCCTGCCCTGGCTGCTTCGAGTAAAAATGCATTTCCATAATCAAAGAAATACATTCCTTGTGCTGTTAATTTATTTATGGCAGTTACATGACGAACTAATGTTTTCTGAACTTCCTTTTTGAATTGTTCAGGTTCTTCGGCCATCATGCGTTTAGAATCTTCAAATGAAATTCCGGCTGGATAATAACCACCGGCAAAAGGATTATGCAAGGATGTCTGATCAGAACCTAATTCGATTTTTATATTTTGTTCAGCTAATTTTTCCCAGAGATCGACCACATTTCCCTGGTAAGCAATGGAGACTGCTTCCTTTTTCTTTCTTGCCTCTTCTACTCTATTAATTAATTTAATTAAATCATCGTACACTTCGTCTACCCAACCCTGTGAATGACGGGTTTGCGTTGCTTTGGGATTTATTTCTGCAATGATGGAAATGGCACCGGCTATTTTTGCTGCCTTAGGCTGAGCGCCACTCATACCACCCAAACCTGCGCTGACAAATACTTTTCCGGCAAGACCACTAGTACCTTTCACAAATTTTCTTCCTGCATTTAAAATAGTAATTGTTGTTCCATGCACGATTCCCTGCGGACCAATATACATGAATGAACCTGCTGTCATTTGTCCGTATTGGGTTACACCAAGCGCATTAAATTTTTCCCAATCATCCGGCTTACTATAATTTGGGATCATCATTCCGTTTGTGATGACAACACGAGGTGCGTCTTTTCCGGAAGGAAATAATCCCATCGGATGACCGGAATACATCACCAATGTTTGCTCATCCGTCATTTCAGCGAGGTATTTCATAGTCAGTAAATACTGGGCCCAATTCTGGAACACGGCACCATTGCCACCATACGTGATTAATTCGTGCGGATGTTGGGCAACAGTATAATCGAGATTATTACTGAGCATGTGCATGATTGCCGCAGCCTGCTTGGATTTGTGCGGGTATTCATTTACAGGACGTGCATATATTCTATAATCCGGACGAAACCGGTACATGTAAATCCTTCCGTACATTTTCAACTCTTCTGCAAATTCTTTGACTAAAACTGCATGATGCTTTTTATCGAAGTAACGTAAAGCATTTTTTAACGCGAGCTTTTTTTCTTCAGGAGTTAAAATATCCTTTCGTTTGGGAGCATGATTGATATTAGTCTCGTATGTCTTTGTCTTTGGCAGTTTAGCCGGTATGCCTTGTAAAACAGAGTACTGAAATTCTTTTATAGTCATCAAGTGTCTGGTTTATTTTTTTTCTCTATACGGCCTGATTTTTTATTGAAACCGTATGGACAATGCCTGCAACCATTCTGGCAACAGTATCCGCGCTTCAATAAATATTTTTCGGTAAAAACGAGATAGCCTTCTTCCGTATAATAAAAATCATCTGGTTCCAGATTGGGCTTACTTGAAAACTCGTTCATTTAAGAGCCTATTTATAATTTTAATTGTATCCCGACTCCAATATTAACTCCGCCGCCGTTGAGACTAAAGTTATTGAGAATGGACGTATTATCAGAAGTGACAGATTGATAATTAAAATTTTCATAGGCAAGTCTGGCAAATATCCCGAAATGACTTCCAAAATAAATGCGTGGAATAATATAAACATCGGCCAGGGGGCCATTGCCATTTGCGGTGACATTTGTAATATCATTTTTATACGAAAAAACCGAAACACCGTAAGAACCTCCTATAAGCAAATCCAACCTGGATCTGCGAACAAGATGAATATTCAGGAACAATCTTCCATTGTAACTTTTCCCGCTGGAGGAATCTTTTAATGTCAGGTAATTATCGAATGAAAAGCGTGCTCCTATTCCCAGCCATTTCAGCAAACCAAATTCTACACCTGCAGAATAAATGCCACTGGTAGCCGAATTATTTTTAATTGTATTTAACACCTTATCGGTGAATTGCGCTGAATAAACGCCAAGATCTGCACCGGCATCAATCACTACATCGTGCTTATCAAATGATTGTGAAAATATTCGCGTAGAACAGGCTACAAGGAATGCAACAAAGATTATTTTACGAGCGATTTTCATTTTATCCGTTTTAAGAATAAGAAGAATATAATTAGGACAATAAAGTTAGGTATTTTTGATATATGTCTACAACAGGATTCAGCGATTCAATAGTGCAGTTAACCGATTCTTTATTTTCAGAAAAAGAAGTATGTGTTTATATGAAACTATTAAACCTGGAAGATCCGTTTATAAACGGAAATAAAATTTACAAACTCAAATACAATATATCCGAAGCTAAAAAAACAAGACATAACACGCTATTAACATTTGGCGGAGCTTATTCTAATCATATTGCAGCGACTGCAGCCGTAGGAAAAAAGGAAGGATTAAAAACAATTGGCATTATCCGGGGAACAGAAGCAGAATTAAAAAATAATCCAACTCTTATGCAAGCTTTTGCGAATGGCATGCTGCTCGATTTTGTTGACCGGGAAAAATACCGGCAAAAAAACAATGAAGATTTTGTGAATGGATTGCGAAAAAAGCATGGAGAATTTTACCTGATCCCGGAGGGAGGATCGAATCTTTTAGGAGTAATGGGATGTATGGAAATTATCGGGGAGGGACAGAGGACAAGGGGCAAAGGACATGGGGCTTTTGATATTATTTGTTGTTCGTGTGGTACGGGCGCGACATTAGCGGGTATTGTGCTCTCATTAAATGCGGATCAGAAAACTTTGGGGTTTGCGGCATTGAAAGGCGGGGAATTTTTGAAGAAGGATGTTGAGGGTTTTATTGATGCTTATGAAAAATATGCTCTCCGTTCGACACACGTCTCGGGAGGGGAATTTCAAATTGTAGCTGATTATCACTTCGGAGGTTACGGGAAAGTTAACAATGAGTTAATGGAATTCGTTAAGGGATTTAAAGATCAGCATGACATTCAGCTTGATTATGTTTATACTGCCAAAATGATGTATGGTCTCACAGACCTGATTAAAAAAGGGAACTTCAAACCAGGAACCGGCATTTTAGCCATTCATACAGGCGGTTTACAAGGCAACCAGGGATATACTAATAAACAATAACTTGTTAGGAATTCAATCCTGAAATTTTCCTTAAAACCCTTTGTTTACCATAATTTTGTATTTACGGGAACGTTATAGAATGAATATGAAATTAATACGCTTCATACTAGTTGTAATTGTCTTTTTTCTGATGGCGCATGCGGCTGTAGCACAGGAACCGAGAGCCAGAAAGACTGTCAAGCAATACATTGAGGAATTCAGGGAAGATGCAATCCGTGAGATGCATGAGGACGGAATCCCTGCCAGCATTACATTAGCACAAGGTATCCAGGAATCGAACGCCGGAAATAGTCCGCTTGCCATTTACGCGAACAATCACTTCGGAATAAAATGTCAGAAAGATTGGGAAGGCCCGAGTTATATACAGGATGACGATACAAAAGATGAATGTTTCCGCAAATACGAAACTGTTTTTGATTCGTATTCCGATCATTCCCAATTTTTAAAATCCCGTCCCCGTTACGCATTTTTATTTCAGATTGACAAAACAGATTATAAATCCTGGGCGAACGGACTTAAAGCTGCTGGTTATGCAACGGATCCACTTTATGCAAAACGCCTGATCAAGATTATTGAAGACAACGAACTTTATGCGCTTGATACGGTTAAGCCCATTTCTCCTGAACTTATCGCTTCGGTAGATAATTATTTTGCTGCTGCTGAAAAAAAGCCTCACAAAACATATACAGCAGCCGAAGAAAAATATGAATTACCCTATGCCAAACGTAGTGTTGAACTTATAAATGGCTGCAAATGTGTTCACACACGTACAGGTGAAACAATTGATGAAATTGGCAAGGAATACAACATTGATTCTCGTCTGCTTTGCTGGTACAATGAAGTCGACAAACAAAATTTAAAGCGTTTCAAACCCGGGCAAATTATTTATTTAGAGCCGAAGAAAAATAAAGCCGCTGAAGAATTTCACACCATTGCTAATGGCGAGACGATGTACGCCATCTCCCAAAAATATGGAATCAAATTAAGCAAGCTTTACAAAAAGAATCATTTGAAACCGGGAACGGAACCTGCTGTTGGAGAAAAAATCTGGCTGAGGAAAAAGAAAAAGGGTTAATTTTTCAATCGATCATTGGACTATTTTGAAACGCAAGATGATATAATAATATCATCCCTACGGGATTCGAATTCATTTAGCTCATTTTATTTCTAACAAAATAAAGCTCCTACGGAGCTAAATTACCTCACAAGCAATTTAAGCCGACACTATTTATACTATCCCTGAAGATTCGAACTATTTAAGGTGTTTTATTCTTGACGAAATAAAGCTCCTATTGAGCTGACTTGTAGAAATCACAATATTTTTTCTTCGCTTTGTCTAAAAGATCAATTATCACGGAATGCCTGTTTACTAAGTCGTTAAACTCCGCAGGCTTATTCCGTTTGAGGGAAAATAAACGCCGCCTTCCGGAAGATTTTTTCATGAAAGGATAAAAAAGCAATGAATAAAAAGCTGTTAAAGGAACCAGTAATGCATAAATAAAAAATGCCGCACGGTCATGAGCAATTATAGCGACAAGAAATAATTGCAGCAGATAAAAACCAATCCATGAAAAAAACAATACCAACATATTGATGGAAGCATGAAATTCCACATTCTTGGCAACTTTGTCGGCTGTAGAATAAGCAAGCTTATAAGGCAAATAATTCATAAGTAAACCCAGCAAAAACAATGGACCACCTAGTAATACGGCAACTATATCAGCAACTATTTTCTTAAAGCCAAGCGATTTTAATTCTTCCGGACCTAACAAATGATCGCGTAAATTATACTTCCTTAATAAATCTTTGTAAGAATCAATTTTCTGTTTTGCCTGATCAATAACTGCAGGTTCGTTATCCTGAAAATAATTCACCGCATTTGCAATGTCACAACTTACTTCAAAATCAAGTTCCAGGTTTTTAGGATCGTGGCCAAGTTCAACGAGTAAACGCTCTTTATAAATCATGTAAACATCTTCAACCAGCTGATCGTTTTGTTTGTGTTTTACATTGACCACAAGCTTCTGCATTTCGACTTCCAGATCGGAAGTGAGCTTGTTCATAGCCTTTACTTTATCGGCTTTATACAACTCCGCATATTGTGAAACAACAATCGGTTCACCGAAATTGATAAACAACTTGCTGCGAAAACGTTTAGGATCAGAATAATTTAAACCCACAGGTAGAATGATCAGCTCGTCACTGAAATTCATTTTTTCCAACGCACCGAATGCAATACGCGCTGCTCCTTTTTTTAATTTCCGTAAACGACGTTCCTGCACACAGATTGCCTCAGGATAAATGATCAAGGGATTTCCATTTGCCAGCACCTTCTGACTCATTGCAAACGTATACTCGTTTTTTTGCAAATTTTCTTTTCCTTCTGATTCCCTGTAAATAGGGATGATCTTCCATTTGGTAAGCAGCCAACGCATAAATGGTTTTGCAAAGACATCTCCACGCGCCAAAGTAAAAATCTGGCGCCCATTGTTAAGCTGAATGGCCAATGGATCCATAAATGCATTCACATGATTCCCACAAATAAATACCGGACCTTTAGCAGGAAAATTTTTATGATTTTTAATCTGGATCTGCTTGTAGAACGTACCAATGGATGGGACTACAATAGGCCGGGTAAGTTCATAGATAAGTGAAAAGCTTTTCATCTCTGAAACAAAAGACGTTGCCCTTTTTTACTTTCATCAAACAAACCATTCACATAAGCCAGGTGTCCACTGACAAATGTATGCGTCACTTTGGAGTGAAATGTTTGTCCTTCAAACGGCGACCAGTTACACTTATACAGAATATTTGATTTATCCACCGTCCATTCTGAATTCAGATCAACCAAAACAAGATCCGCAAAATATCCTTCACGGATATATCCACGCTTCTCGATCTGGAAACAATCGGCGACTGCGTGACTCATTTTTTCAACTACCTTCTCTATTTTTATTTTTCCATTCCCGGCTAACTCCAGCATAGCTACTAATGCATGCTGGACCAGCGGTCCGCCGGAAGGGGCTTTTAAATAGGACTGGTCTTTTTCTTCAATTGTGTGAGGTGCATGATCAGTTGCAATGACATCAATTTTATTTTCAATTACACCTTTTAAAATAGCATCGCGGTCTGCTTTCGTTTTTACAGCCGGATTCCATTTAATGGAATTTCCCTTTGTTTTGTAATCTTCATCGCTGAACCACATGTGATGGATACAGGCTTCAGATGTAATCTTTTTTTCTTTCAACGGTTTAGTATTATCGAATAGCTCCAGTTCTTTGGCTGTTGAAATATGAAGAATATGCAAACGCGTATTATGCTTTTTCGCCAACTCTACAGCCATCGACGACGACTTGTAACAGGCTTCAGCGCTGCGGATTAGCGGATGACATTCTACCGGAATATTATCTCCGTATTTTTGTTTGTAGACTTCCAGGTTTGTGCGGATCGTTGCTTCATCTTCACAATGCACTGCAATAAGTAGTTTACTTTTTGAAAAAATAGAATCAAGGATTTGCCTGTTGTCCACCAGCATATTGCCGGTTGAAGAACCCATGAATATTTTTATCCCGCACACATTCCGGCCGTTTGTTTTGAGCACTTCATCAATATTATCATTGGAAGCGCCCATGAAGAATGAATAATTCGCCAATGAAACTTTCTCTGCACGTTGATATTTTTCTTCCAGCAACTGCTGTGATAATGTATTTGGGACAGTGTTCGGCATTTCCATATAGGAAGTAATTCCTCCTGCAACTGCCGCTTTCGATTCCGTATAAATTTCTGCTTTATGCGTAAGGCCCGGTTCCCGAAAATGCACCTGGTCATCAATACAACCTGGCAATAAATATTTACCGTTCGCATCAATGATTGAATCTGCCGGTTCTGTAATTTCCTGTTCTGAAATTTTTTTAATGAATTCTCCTTCAATCAATACATGACCTTTGAAGGTTTTTCCTTCATTAACAATTGTCGCATTTTTAATGATGGTCTTCATAAACTTTTAAAAAATCATTTGACTGTTTTGAAGCGCATCTGAAGGACGCCAAGAATAGCTTCCTTGAAAATTCCACTACTCATTTTCGATTGCCCTTCTTTTCTGTCTGTGAATGTAATTGGCACTTCTACAATTTTAAAGCCCAGTTTTTTGGCAGTATATTTCATTTCGATCTGGAATGCATAACCCACAAACTTGATTGAATCAAGGTTGATGCGCTCCAACACACGGCGACGGTAACATTTAAAACCTGCTGTGGTATCGTGAATTCCAACCCACAAAACAGAACGCACATATAATGATGCAAAATAAGACATCAATACTCTATCCATGGGCCAGTTTGAAATTTTTCCGCCTTTTACGTAACGTGAACCAACTGCAACATCTGCGCCCTTAACACATGCTTCGCGTAAGCGGACCAGATCATCCGGATTATGTGAAAAATCGGCATCCATTTCAAAAATATATTCATATCCCCGTGGAAGCGCCCATTTAAAACCATGAATATAGGCTGTACCCAAACCCAATTTACCCTTACGCTCCTCAATAAATAAACGACCCGGAAATTCAGTCATTAAACGCTTTACAATATCAGCGGTTCCGTCAGGAGAACCATCGTCCACTATAAGTAAATGAAACGACACAGGTAACGAAAAGACTTTACGAACCATCTTTTCGATGTTCTCTTTTTCGTTATAAGTAGGTATAATTACAAGACTATCTGACAAATTCAAAATGGACTAAAGTATCTTATAAATATACAGTAGATTTTTAAATCAAAAAACGGATTTAACGATAATTAACGGAATTATAATTAGTCGGTAGGATATTGTCAGTAATCTGAAGAGAGAATGAATTTATCTGCACTAAAAAGTTCAAGCAAGTTTCAGGAATCAAAATAATAACGTCGTTACCAGCGGAATGATCACTAAAATTCCGCTATAAGTCTGTCGTATTCCGCATGTGATCCAATCCAAAACCAAATTATACAATTTCCTTCCTTCACTCCAAGTGCTCTCCAGGAAAGCGTAATTCGAACCGAAAAGATAGGTTGGCTTTTATGGATTTGTTTGAATTGTAATCCGGGATGATGAGGATTTTCTTTCCATAGGTTGTAAGCCCTTCGTGCTGATACTTTTATTTGTTCAGGCAAATGTTCATACGCTTTTCTAAAACGCAGCGTAGTTTCCGACTTCATTTAAGATTAAGGCGTTTAGTCTTGCCCTTTTTGTATTCGGCAAGTGCTTCAGCGGCCATAGATTGCAGTTCATTTGCAGATCCTTCAAATGATTTTTTCCAAGCTAACTCTTCATTAAGTAAAGCAGCAATTGCGTTTTGCTCAACCACAGGCATTTTTTTGATTTGCTCAATGACCTTTTTAAGTGATGTTGTCATACACGAAAGATACAAATTTTACACTTAAAAATTAAACCCTTCCCTTCCTGATATCCTCAACCACTGATGGATCAAGCAATGTGGAGATATCTCCCAAGTTTGAAAGGTCACCTTCAGCAACTTTTCTGAGAATGCGCCGCATGATTTTTCCGGAACGCGTTTTTGGAAGTCCGGGCACGATCTGGATTTTATCCGGTTTAGCAATTGGACCAATGACTTTATTGACAATAGCTGTAATTTCTTTTGTCAACAGTCCGGCATCGTGTTTTTTATTTGATGAAATCACATAGGCATAAATCCCCTGCCCTTTTATATCATGCGGATAGCCAACCACAGCGCTCTCCACAATATCCGGATGCTGGTTAATTGCATTTTCTACCTCGGCTGTGCCAATGCGGTGACCGGAAACATTCATTACATCATCCACGCGGCCTGTGATCCTGTAAAATCCATCTTCATCTCGTCTGCATCCATCACCGGTAAAATATAAATTTTTGTATGTGGCAAAATACATTTGTCTGCAACGCTCATGATCTCCATATGTAGTGCGGATTATAGAAGGCCATGGAAATTTAATACAAAGATTTCCTTCCACTCCATTTCCTTTTATTTCATTTCCTTCATTATCCACTAAAATGGGTTGCACACCGGGCAACGGAAGTGTTGCAAAAGAAGGTTTCGTTTTAGTGATCCCTGCCAGAGGAGAAATCATAATCCCTCCTGTTTCTGTCTGCCACCAGGTATCCACGATCGGACATTTGCCCTTCCCAATATTCTGATCATACCAATGCCAGGCTTCTTCATTGATTGGCTCCCCAACACTGCCTAACACGCGCAACGAATCCAGCTTATATGGTTTTACAAAATCCAGTCCGGATGCCTGCAGGGCACGGATGGCAGTAGGTGCGGTATAAAAAATATTCACTTTGTATTTATCAATAATCTGCCAGAAACGACTAGCATCTGGATAAGTAGGAATCCCTTCAAACATTAATGTTGTAGCACCTGCCAGCAGCGGTCCATATACAATATAGGAATGACCTGTAATCCAGCCAATATCCGCTGTACAGAAATAAACGGAAGCCCCTCCTAAATCCTCCCCGTTGGGGAGGACTTTGTATTGAAACACATTTTCAAAACTATATTTTGTAAAAACCATATAACCTCCACAAGTATGCACAACACCTTTGGGCTTACCTGTTGAACCCGATGTATAAAGAATAAACAACATGTCTTCCGCATCCATTTCTTCTGCGGCGCAATTTGAATCTGCTTTTTTCAATTCATCTTTCCACAATACATCGCGTCCTTCGATCATCCGAATATTAGTCTGCGTGCGTTCATACACAATCACTCTTTTTACAGAAGGACAAACTTCCAGTGCTTCATCTACAACATCTTTAATGGGGATTGCTTTTGCGCCTCTGTAAGCTCCATCGCTTGTCAATACAATATTGCAATCACAATCCTGGATCCTTCCTGAAAGCGACTGGGCTGAAAAGCCTGCAAACACAACAGAATGTATTGCTCCAATGCGCGCACATGCCAGTACGGCAATTGCTAATTCAGGAACCATTGGCATATAGATGCAAATACGATCACCTTTTTTTGCACCATTATTTTTCAGCACATTAGCAAAACGACACACTTCCGCGTAAAGTTCTTTGTATGTTAAAGTGCGGTTCTTTTCGTTTGGTTCATTTGGCTCCCAAATGATTGCAGGCTGATCTCCGTGCTCTTTCAGATGACGGTCGAGACAATTTTCAGTAATATTTAATTTTGCGCCGGCAAACCATTTAACGTTTGGTTCTGTAAAATTCCAGTCTAATACATTGTCCCATTTTTTTCTCCAGGTAAATTCTTCTGCTATTTCTGACCAGAATAATTCGGGATTTTCAACACTCTTTTTGTATTGGCTTTGGTATTCTTCGAAAGAATTTATGCGGGACATGATTCCTGTGTTTGTTTAAATTAAAATTAGAAAGAAAACAAATAGGAAAAACTGCTTTTGATCAGGTTTTTTCATGATATAAAAAAGGAAAGCTGCAATCTGTAAACAGATTGCAGCTTTAATAGATTACCGTTAGAATCATTTCATACCACTCCGGGTATAAAGTAGAGTAAGATCACGTCAAAAGCGTGCTAACTCTACTTAGCGCCCTGTCGGGCATAAAATAGACGAACCACGCCAACTGGCGTGCTAAGTCTATTTAACTATACTCACATTGCCTTTCAGCTTCACTTCCGTATTTGTTTTGGTACAAATCGCTTTCAGGTAATATACATAAGTTGCGGATTCCATCGGACTTCCGTTCTTCGTTCCATCCCAGCCTTGCGCCTGATCAGTCGTTTCGAAGAGCAGATTTCCCCAGCGGTCATAGATTGCCCAATAGATATTCGTGATGGCATTTCCTTCAATGTTCAGCACATCGTTTTTCCCGTCTCCGTTTGGTGAGAAAATATTTGCAATATAAATATCACCGTCAGTTCCTGAACATGCCTTCTTCACTGTAATTGTAATGTTTGCCGAATCAACACAACCCTGATCATCTTTTACATAAAGTGTATATGTTGTTGTTGCGCCCGGGTTTGCTGTAGGTGTCACACAATCCGAACAACTGAGTGAAGATGCAGGTGTCCATGTATACGTAATACCTCCGCCTGTTGAAGAACCAATTAAAACTGTGGAGTTTCCTTCTGTAATTGTTGTCTTGGAAGAAGTAATTCCCGGAATTGGTCCTGTGCTGGTGGCAATAGTTGAAGAAGTTATTGCAACACAACCATTCGCATCTGTAAGGGTTAAAACATAAGTTCCGGATTTCAGGTTGCTGATGGAAGATTTTGTAGAGTCGTCGCTCCAGCTATAGGTATAATTACTTGTACCTCCGGTTACGGTTGTAGAAATAAATCCATTTGCATTTCCACAAGTTGCATCGGTTTTTGCAGGCGTCACAATCATTGCAGGCGGCTCAGTCAAAGTTACTGTTGATACTGAAGTACAAGCATTCGCATCGGCCACCGTTACAGTATATGTTCCTGCTAAACCTGAAACCTGGGAGCCGGAACCAGAAACTCCTGCCGACCAGTTGTATGTATATGGAACGGTTCCACTACTTGCTGTTGCAGTAATATTCCCTGTTTGTCCAGAACATTTTATTGCTGAAGCAATGGAAGTACTGGCAGTCGGACCACTGATTGAATTAATTGTCACTGCATTTGTTACTGCACATCCTTTGGCATCTGTCACGGTCAACGTATAACTACCTGCCGGCAAACCTGTTGCTGCAGGGCCTGTTGCAAGGTTACTCCAGCTGTAGGTCAGTAATGGTGTTCCGCCGTTTGCACTTGCCGTTGCAGTTCCGTCATTTTTATTGCAACCTGCGCTGGTTGTATTCACAGCGGTGATTGTTATCGCAACTGGTTGAACGATTGTAACGGCGCTGATCTGCTGACATCCGCTTGCATCACTTACAGTTACCGTATATATTCCAGCTGATAAATTAGATTGTGTAACCGAAGTCGATCCTGCACTCCAGCTATAAGTTAAAGTGCCTGTACCTGTGGCCGCAATTACAACAGAACCATTGCTTCCTCCATTACAAACGACCGGTGTTGGTGTTATACTTACAATTGCAGGGGCCGGTGTATTACTGATCGGCACACTCTGTATCACTGCACAACCTGAAGCATCTGTTACTGATAACGTATACGTATTTGCGGCAAGAGCTGTATTGGTTTGTCCGCTCACCGCATTACTCCAGCTATAGGTTAAAGTTCCGGTTCCGCCGCTTGCATTTGCAACAGCACTTCCGTTATTTGTACCGCAGCTTGCATTCACCGGATTCACACTTGTTATAGATACAGCAGGTGGTTCAGTGATTGATACATTGCTCGTTTGCTGACAACCATTGGCATCTGTGATTGTTACAATGTAATTCCCTGCCAGTTGATTGTTAATGGTCGATTGCGTGTTTGTTGTTACCTGCGTTGCACCTGCAGCCCACACATATGTATATGGAGAGGCTCCTCCGGAAATAACTACAGAAGCTGATCCTGTATTTGCAGCATGACAAAGTTCATTCACCGAAGTAATTGAAGTGATTGTTGGTCCACCATTATTGTTTATGGTTATCGTTTGCGAAACATTACATGCATTGGCATCTGTAACTGTTAACGTATATGTGTTTGCAGCAAGACCGGTATTTGTTTGTCCCGTTGCAAGGTTGCTCCAGCTATACGTTAATGTTCCTGTTCCGCCGCTTGCTGTTGCAATAGCACTTCCAGTTGCTGTTCCGCAATTGGAATTCACAGGCGTGATATTTGTTATTGAAACCGCAGATGGTTCCGGCAAAAGTATTGTCGCAGAATGACTGCATCCGCTGACATCCGTAATAGTAACAGTATAAGTTGCCGATGTTAAATTATTGATTGTTGATTGTAAACTATTTGTTACAGACGAAACGCTGCTGCTCCAGCTATACGTATAATTGGGGTTTCCACCTGTCGCTGTTGCAGTGATACTCCCGGTTCCGCCATTACAAAGAATAGCAGTATTTACACTTAACGCTGCAAGCGGTGCATTATCATTTCCAATTGTTACAGCTTTAGTTACAACACAGGCATTAGCATCTGTCACACTTATGGTATAGGTCTGCACCGAAAGATTGGTGGCTGTTTGTCCTGTTGCTCCATTACTCCAACTGTATGTTAAAGTTCCTGTACCACCTGATGATACTGCATTGGCGCTTCCGTTTGCATTTCCGCAAGTGGAATTACTAGATGAAGTACTCGGAATTGTTATCGCCGGAGGAACTGAAATAACTACGGTACTCGTATTTAAGCAACCGCTCGCGTCTTTAACAGTAACACTATATGTTCCCGCCGACAAACCTGAAGCGGTAGAACCTGAAACTAAATTACTCCAGGTATACGTTAATGCACCTGTTCCTCCGCTTGCATTTGCCACTGCAGTACCTGTTCCACCTGAACAAAGCGGATTATTTGGGATAACAGAATTTATAACCGGGCCGCTGGCGTTATTTATTGTTACGGCATTTGTTATCGAACAACTATTTGCATCCGTTACTGTAACCGTATAAATTGCCGCTGATAAACTAGTCGCTGTTTGTCCGCTTGCCAAATTACTCCAGCTATATGTAAGCGCACCAGTTCCACCGGAAGTACTTGCAATTGCACTACCATCGCTGTTTCCGCAGGTAGCGTTCGTTGGTATAATAGTTGGGACAGAAATCGCAGTTGGCTCGGTTATATTAACTGATGTTGTTGCACTGCAATTATTATTATCAGTAATTGTTACGATGTATGTATTTGCCTGCAAAGAAGTTATTGAGTTATTAAGAGAACTAGTTATTGAGGAAATACTGTTACTCCACGAATATGTATATGGCGAACTTCCACCGGTAATTGTTACTGATGCAGAACCGGTGCTGCTTCCGTTACAAAGTTCATTCACAGGGGTTGTCGTCTGAACAGAAGGTCCGTTGTTACTTCCAATGGCAACTGTGTTTGTAATTGAACACGCGTTTGCGTCTTTTACTGTTACAGTATAAGTTGCTGCTGAAAGTCCGGTAGCTGTTTGTCCGGATGCAAGATTGCTCCAGGTATACGTTAAAGCACCTGTTCCACCACTCGCGCTGGCAACAGCACTTCCATTACCCGCACCACAACTGGCATTCGTTGGTACAACAACAGGATTGGAAATTGCAGTTGGCTCCGTAACAATTATACTTGTTGTAGCAGTACAACTGTTATTGTCGGTGATTGTTACTATATACGTATTCGCAGGAAGAGAAGTTATTGCATTACTGAGCGAATTGGTTACTGAGGAAATACTGTTACTCCATGAATACGTATATGGTGAACTTCCTCCACTGATCGTAACTGATGCCGATCCTGTGCTGCTTCCATTGCAAAGTTCATTTACCGGAGCTGAAGTTTGCACAGAAGGACCATTGTTATTTCCAACGGCAACTGTATTTGTAGCCGTACAGGAATTTGCATCTGAAACCGTAACTGTATATGTCGCTGCTGACAGGTTGGTTGCGGTTGCACCTGTTGCCAGACTGCTCCAATAATACGTGAGTGTTCCGGTTCCACCAGATGCACTTGCTACGGCACTGCCATTTACGGCACCGCAACTTGCATTAGTTGGAACAACAACCAGCGTTGAAACTGCAGTTGGTTCTGTGATAATAATTGTCGTTGTGGTCGTACAACTATTATTATCGGTGATTGTTACGATGTATGTATTTGCCGGTAAAGAAGTAATTGAGTTATTAAGAGAATTAGTTATTGAGGATGTTCCATTGCTCCAGGAATATGTATATGGCGAATTTCCTCCGGTAATTGTTACGGATGCAGAACCGCTGCTATTTCCATGACAAAGCTCATTTACAGGAGTTGTAGTTTGTACGGAAGGTCCATTATTATTTCCAATAGAAATCGTATTTGTTACTGAGCAGGCATTGGCATCTTTAACCGTAACAGTGTACGTTGCTGCAGATAATCCGTTTGCAGTTTGTCCGGATGCCAGGTTACTCCAGGTATATGTTAAAGCTCCTGTTCCTCCGCTTGCGCTGGCCACAGCACTTCCATTACTTGCACCACAGTTTGCATTCACGGGTGTAACCGGATTTACAGTTATTGCCACAGGATTTGTAATGACAACAGAACTGATGGCATTACATCCGGTAGCATCTGAAACTGTTACGTAATAAGTTCCTGCGCCGAGATTCGTTGATGTCGCTCCTGTATTTCCATTGGTCCAGCTGTATGTTAAAGTACCTGTTCCTGTAGCACTCACCACTGCGCTTCCTGTAGTTGCTCCATTACATAAAAGTGCTGATGGGGTTACCGAATTTATTGTCGGCAACGGATTATTATTGATAATGGCAGTAGATGTTTTTGTACAACCATTTGCATCTGTTGCTGTTACTGTATACGTTCCGCTGGCGAGCGGACTCGCTGTTAAACCTGTTGAACCGTTACTCCATAAATAGCTGAACGTTCCTGTACCACCCGTTGCAGCAGTGGTTACGGCAACTCCATTATTTCCACTGCAGGTAGAAGGGGTATTTTGTGAGGCCGTTAAAGCTATAACTGCTGGTTGTGTTATAGCAGTAGTTGATGTGGATGTGCAGCCTTTGCTATCTGTAATTGTTACTGTATAATTTCCAATAGCCAGATTGCTTATGGTTTGCGTTGTCTGCGTACCACTCCAGCTGTAACTATAAGGAGATGTTCCACTACTTCCATTTGCAAGAACGCTTCCTGTACTTCCTCCGAAACAACTGACGTTAGTGGGCGTTGCTGTAACATTCACCACGGGATTGACCGTGACCGTTACGGTTGTAGTCGCCGTAAATGCTCCGGCATCTGTAATTGTAACCGTATATGTCGCAGTAGATGCAGGACATGGATTAATATTCTGTGTTGTTGCTCCATTGCTCCATAAATAAGTATACGGACTTGTTCCACCAGAAGGAGTTGATGTTACTGAAGCGCATGTTCCACTACAAATAGTATTTCCGATCGCGGTTATTGTTGGTGCGGAACAGTTAATCACATTCACCGTTGAAGTAGCAACGTTCGTACAGATTCCATCCGACACAGTATGTGTTACACTATATGACCCTGCGGTTAAAAAAGTATATGAAAAATCTACCGTGGAGCCTGTGACAATAGGAGCTTTTTTTGAAATAGCCCATGCCTGCAAATTTGGGTCTCTTGTACCTGTACTTGTAAAGTTAACTGTAGAGCCTATGCAAATTGTTGTATTGGGAGATTGTGTAAAAGAAGCATCGTACGTTGGGGCTCCATTCACCGTGAAAGCTTGCGTAGCAGTGCAACCTAATGCATCTGCAACGGTAACAGAATATGTTCCGGCAACAGGACAGTAAATAGAAGATCCGGTTTGTCCGCCGCTCCATGCGTATGTATATGGTGCGACTCCGTTTGTAACAGCAACGGCGGCACTTCCACTTGTTGAACAACTATTGTCCACACTTGTTGGATTCATTGACATATTGGAAACAATTATTGTAGAACCTGTACTTGCCTGCTGACCATTTGCATCTGTCACCAGCACGCTATAACTATTTGTAGATAAAGGACACACACTGATAGTTGGGCTTGTAGCGCCATTACTCCATGAATATGTATATGGAGCTGTTCCACCTGAAGCATTTGCAGGAATGGTATAACATGAGCCTGTACAAATTGTTGCACCCGGTGCTGCCAATGTAAACGCACACGGATCAACTTTGATATATGCAGCACTGGTGAAACTGTCCTTTTTACAAAGAGTAGTTACAACCATTTTAACATCAAACGATCCGGGAGAAGAATAAGTAACTGTTGGAAGCGGAGATGTAGATGTTGAAGGGGTGCCTCCGGTAAATGTCCATAAATACTTGTAGCCTGTTGTATCGCAAGTATTAGTTACTGTAGGCGTAAATGAGAGCGGTGTGTTTGTGCAAACATTTGTTTTATTGGCGACAAAACTCATTCCGATTGTTTTCGATTCACAGATATTCGTACAGATGGAAGAGACTACCGTACCAAACGGATACATGGCGGGTTGAGAATAGCTTGTCTGAAAAGCTCCCGGCGTAACCGGGTATCCTCCATTTGAAGCCCCGGTAAACAAAAGTTGATTGCCTGTAATTCCCAGTCCTCCGTGACATATATCCAGATCATCTTCGCCCGTCCCGCCCATATACGTAGAACAAATCTTATCACCCAGAGGAGAAAATTTTACGATCAGCTGATCTTCCGGGCCATCCCCTCCATAAAGCGATACAGGAGAACCACCGTTAAATTGCGGATTGTAGCTGCACTGATCAACATCCGCTGTTGCAGCGTCTTCAGCTTCCATGCATAAAAAAATATTGTTACTTGCATCGGTTACAATACCAATAGAACGATCCGGAGCAATCCCCCCGAAATAGGTAGAAAAAATCCACTTTCCGTTTCCATCAAATTTTGCCACCATTGCATCTCCGCCAAGAAATCCACCTCCACCAAAAGCTCCCTGGTATGCATTCAATAAAGGAAGGCCGGCGCCGGATGTTGTGCCGCCAATGATTATATTACCTGAAGCATCAGATGTGATTCCTCCATAGGCTGAAGAATTTCCAGAGGGTGATCCAAATATAGTAGACCAAAGCAAAACTCCTGTAGGACTGAACTTAATTATAGTAGCATCACTCGTTGCGAACGCCTGGGAATAACCTCCTGCAAGAGTCAGTATAGGAAAATCCGCAGATTGCGTCCATCCGCCAACAAATATATTTCCGGAAGGATCTGTTGCAACCGAAAAAGCCTGATCATTGGCTGTTCCACCATAAAGAGTTGCCCAAAGACGCGCGCCGGTTGAACTAAATCCAACCACAAACATATTGCTGCCGGTCGTTGCTGTATACGATTGCGAATAACCTCCGGCAAGTGTCTGCACAGGAAAATCAGCCGATGAAGTAAATCCGCTGATAAAAACATTTCCGGATTTATCCGTTGCTATTCCATTCCCAACATCATTTTTACTTCCTCCGTAGTAGGTTGACCACAATAAAGCACCTCCTGTATTAAATTCTGCAACATAAGCTACACTTCCTGTTGTACTAAAAGCCTGGGAATACCCCCCGGCTGCAGTCTGTATTGGAAGATCCGCAGATTTCGTATATCCTGTAATCATAACACTACCTGCCTGGTCTACCGCAATGGCATTGGGTGTATCATCATTTGTACCTCCAAAAAACATGGCCCAGAGGCGTGTGCCGGCTGCATCAAACTTTATAATAAAACCATCGTAGCTGCCTGCATAAGCCTGCGTATATCCGCCCGGAAGTGTTGGAAATGTTGCACTAACTGCTCCACATGCCACATATACATTTCCGAACCTGTCTCCGCAAATTCCTTCCGCATAAGCTTCGAAAGCTTGTCCGTAATATGTAACCCAGGGATCAATAACCAATGAAAATTCAGGATTATAGGAAGCGAACGAAAAACCAACAACTGTGTTGCCTTCCGGTGTCTGCGACAATGTGTAATCTGTTTTTACATCTACGATCGTCCCATTTATGTTTTGATATACTTTAGGTATTGATTCGTAAAACTCATTCACACTGGTCTCAATCCTTAATTTCCCATCGACCATCGTAATCCGTTCTGCCCCGTTCCAGCTGAGTTTGATCTGACGCGGATCTGCGTGAGGCTTTACTATAATATCATACTTTAATCCATTTTGTTTATTGCCATAGTAGGTTACATCAATATTATTGTAAATATTCTGACAGGTGACTTTATTATACTGTCTCACATTGGTAATACCCTTTGGACAATGCGCGTAATAAAAATTCTGAAAACCGCCTACTTCTTCTTCTTCACTTGTAACAACATTCGGATTTGCGTTCACAAAATCCATATCCACCCGATGCACTTTCATTTTTTCATTCCTGAGAAGCTTCTCTTTCATCTGCCTTACACTTTCGGGATCAACAGCATTTAACTTTCCCTGCTTCTCAAGTCTGTCTATGGTTTCTGCTACCTGCTCCATTATCAAACCGGCATTGTTATATACATAGGAAATACCGCTTTTTCTTAAATAAATATCCGCACCGCCCCCACCGCCTTTATATAAAACATCAGGACGAAGACTTCCTTTGGAGTCAACAATTTGTCCTTTATTAGGGGTGAAACAAAGTCCGTTGCCATGAAGCGGACCCGGAGCGCGTAATTTAGGATCTGAAGCAGGTGCCTTCTGCGCCTGGGTTGCAGCCAATTGCATAAACAGACTTACAAGGAGTAATATGTGTTTCATAGGCGTGCTTTTAGGATCAAGTATACAGTATTTTCTACTAACCTGTGGGGGATTATTGTCTATTAAATTAACAAAAAATAAGAGAAAAATAGTTGGAAAATGAATTATTATTAGGTTTCTAAAATAGCTATTTAATTACCCTATACCCCACCCTATACTTATTTGTTTCGTCAACAAAAATTCGCATTGAGGTGATATTTTATGCCTTCATCCATGTTTAGCAAAGCTACCATTGTTCCCTCCTTTTACCAGCATAATGCAAGGGACAAGGAAAAGTCACATTTATTCATAAAGAAAATAAAAATGTTTAACATCCGGCATTTACTGTTCCAATATTTCCACACAGAATGGAATAAGTTTCACCACTCAAAACCCGGTTTTCCTGCGAAATAATAAAAGCATTTGATTACAAATCGTTTAAAGTAATTCTACCTCGAAATTTAAAAAGGTTCATTAATTGAAGAGAAAGGCTAAACCAATTAAATATCAATACAATGAAACCACAATTACTTTTAAGAACAATTATTTTACTTATTCTGACTTACTCTCATTCATTTGCACAATGGAACACACATGGTCCGTTCGGTGGACCAATCTGGACAATGAGTACAGCCGGCACTAATCTTTTTGCAGGAACAAATAATGGAGTGTTTATGTCGACGGACGATGGCATGAACTGGATGGCAGCCAACAATGGGATTCAAAGAAAAAATGTCAGTTCCCTTTCGGTTAATGGAAGCTGGATTTTTGCAGGAACATACGGCAATGGCGTGTTTGCTTCCACTGATAATGGAAGCCATTGGATGTCTATGAATAACGGTCTTACCAGTATGAATCTTGTTGCGATCAGTTCAAGCGGAGCAAAAACATTTGCTGCAACGACGGATGGAGTCTTTTTTTCTTCTAATAATGGGACCGTCTGGACTTCCGCCAATATGGGTATTCCGGCTACGTATACCATTTACTGCTTTGCACAAATGACAGATACTGTTTTTGCAGGCTCTTATGGTTCTGGTCTGTACCAGACAACAAATAATGGAGGTACCTGGACCTCTGTAAGCGGAATTCCTGCAGGTTCATTCATTTACACACTGGCTGTATCTGGAAATTCAATTTATGCGGGTACAAGTTTCGGAACTTATAAGTCTTCCAACAGAGGAAGATCATGGACTATTGCAAATACAGGATTCACATCGAATGCATGGGCCAATGCATTTGCAATCCAGGGAGAAACCGTTTTTGCAGGAACTTATTCGGAAGGAGTTTTTCTTTCAACAGACGGAGGCAGCACATGGACAACCAAAAATAATGGAATCCCTGATCTTCCCTTTCCAACTGGTCTGCCTCATAATTACCCTTCTGTGCAAACACTGGCTATCAGCGGACCTCACGTAGTAGCAGGTACTGTTAACGGATTATATGTTTCCTCCGACAATGGAAACAACTGGTCAGAATCCAACAATGGCGTGTTGGCAACAGATGTAATTGCTGTCGCGTCAAACGGATCAACTGTTTTTGCAGGAACTGATCGTGACGGAATTTACGCCTCCATGGATAAAGGTGGAAGCTGGATGCGCATGAACAATGGCCTGACTTCATTCAATATTCTTGCATTAACAACAAAAGGTAATTCTGCATTTGTTTCCGCGCTTGATCAAAATGTTTTTCGTTCAGATGACAATGGTTCTACATGGGTTGCAGCCAGCACAGGGCTTACAAGCGATGCGGCTTTTCTTAAATCGGACAGCACACGTGTATTGGCTATTACAACTGGCGCTAAATATGTTCCAAGAGGACTTTTTCAAACCACGAACAATGGTACTTCCTGGACTTCTGTACCCGTTAGTTTTTCTGATGAAATGAGTGCGCTCTGGTCTAATACATCCTCCATATTCGTTGGCAGCACGTTGGGAAAAATGTATTCCACAACTAACAATGGAACAAGCTGGCAAGACATTAGCTCCACATTACCTGTTGTAAAAATAAAATCAATACTGACTGTTAGCACAAATTATTTTGCAGGAACCGAAGGTATGGGTGTATTTAAATCAACGGATGGAGGTGCAAGCTGGATAGCGATGAATGCCGGTATTACAAACGATACCATAAATGATTTGCTTGAGAGGAACGGAATCCTCTATGCAGCAACACCGGAAGGAGTTTCAATGTCGAGCGACATGGCTGCATCCTGGACTGCATTCAACAGCGGATTATCAAACTTATTTGTAACCAACCTTACTTGCGATAATGTAAATCTGTATGCAGCAA
>Ga0206957_1002_pt2 | contig 48702 bp, 37 predicted proteins | sample Alteio_BWOrgHeat_32_FD_152975 | JGI IMG/M metagenome (GOLD analysis project Ga0206957, IMG submission 152975) | Enriched cells from forest soil in Barre Woods Harvard Forest LTER site, Petersham, Massachusetts, United States -... | ecosystem: Environmental > Terrestrial > Soil > Temperate forest >...
TCAGGTTACGAGTTGCTGACGGTATTGGGCGGGATAAACATCGCCGCCCAGCGTGTTAAATCTTTTCAACTCTAAAACCTGAACCAACGTTTCTAACGTGGCCAGATTGCAAAACTAAACATCGCCGCCCAGCGTGTTAAATCTTTTCAATTAATCGTTGTTTTTATTTATTTTTTCGAGGCTCTAAAAATTGAACCAGAGCTTCGTCCTATGGAATTCTACTCCACCCATCAATTGGAATATACTCAGTTGTATCGTTAACGATTTTATCAAAAATTAAATGTCCAATGCTCGGGTCTTGCGGATAAAACTCCAGATAAATTCTGTCTCCTTTCTTATATTTTTTATTGCCATAAGCATCTATTGTGAATGAAGATGTATATCTTTTATTATTGACAAAGAATTCAATTTTCGCCATCTCTCCACCTTCTACTGGCATTTCAAATCCAATTACTCTTGCTAATGTGTATCTATGTTCCTTTTCAAGTTTACGGTTTGGAATAATGTGAAAAAAGATAAAACATGCTACGCAAATTAAAGCAAAGAAAGAATAAACAATTGCTTTACCATTTAATTTTACTGATAATTTTCTATTTTCCATTATTTCCAAAAAGAATGTCTTTTACTCTACTTTGTGCAACCTTTCCTCCTAAGGTAAAAGGAGCCGTTACCACTGGTTGTAAAATAGATGAGCCATTATCACTTGCAATAGTACTAAACAAACCTCCAAATTTACCTATTTGTTGCCCAACTATCCCATTTCTTCCAAAAGTATATTTTGCTCCCACCTCAAAAAGAGATTGAGTAAGGTCTTTATTATACCCAACTAAACTAAATGTATTTCCATTATTATTGAAAGGTTTATAATCAATAGCACCTCCAAAAATGGCTGACGCACCTGGTGTTAAAAAGCCATTCATTAGAGCATCTGCGACATCTAATTTAGAGACATCACCGCCATTCGCAGCTGTTTGTGCAGCTGCATCAATAGATGTTCTTAAAGTTGAAGTTCCAAAATAAGTCGCCAAACCTTCACTACCAAGAGTGACAATACCAGTTTCAGCCAAAACTGGCAAGAGTAGTGGTGTAGCCACAGCCCCAATTGCAAGTTTTTCAAAGTCATCTATAGCTTTCATAGTCCCTGCCGTTGCTTCTTTACCAAGTTCTTGCTCTGTCTTAGGATGAAACTCAGTCCATCTTTGACCCTTTTCTTTTGAAGGTTCATAATAAAAATATCTGTTCAAATTTGGATTGGAATAATTAGAATGAACATGAACATAATAACCATCAACTTTCCAAATAACTTGCCCACTTGTATACTTGTAAGTGGTTAATACATCTGGTGTGGAAATTGCTTCAGCAGAAATTTTTGGATTTGGTTCAGCACCATCTAAGTCTGAAGCCATTATAGGAGTATTCCCTGCATATTGGTATGGTGAATAGAATGCAAATTTATTGGTCAACGGGTCAACACTCATAAATCTACCCAATCGTGCATCATACATTCTCATTCCATAGTCGTAATCGCTTCCAGTTACGCCATCAATCTCATCATCTTTCTCTTTACCATTGAAGCCGTAACGGTAGTCTGGTGCGTTATAATTCCGCCCAGGCATCAAAGCACCGAACGCATAATAATCCTGCGCACTCAACACGTCTGCAGAATAAACAGTCCGAGCAAATGCAGGAGTAATGGTCAATTTCAAATCATCAAACCAGGACGGTATTGCATTGGGGTTCCAGCAATAAGCCCGCACATATAATTTACCGGTATAGGATGTAACGATCGGCACATTATAAAAAATAAGACCACCTGGAAAGTTTTTAATATTCAGTAGACTCCAGGTACTTCCCGGAACGGATGCATCAATATCACCCCTGAAGTATTGAAGAGTTCCACCTACTGTCAGGATGTTTTGCTTTTCGTCTTCCAGTTGAAAAACAAGTACCCCCCCTGTTCCACTGGTTACAGCCGTATGAATATAGCCATAGACAGAAACATCCACCCGGTCTCCGCTATGTACCTCAAACACCGTATTGGGAGTAAATGCCGATGGAGGGAAGCCTCCGCTTGGCGTAGTAAGCTTACTGCAAAACGGCTGAGAATGCGAGTTCGGAGCTATGGATGTGCCTCCGTCCCCATAATCTCTATTCAAATCATCAACTGTTTCAAAGTTATTCATGTAATCATGCGTGGTTTCCTGTTTTACAAACCTGCGGTCACTTACAACTGCCAGTACATTTCCTAAGTGGTTAGTATTTTCGTACTCTTTTTGACCAAGTGTCCTTGCAAAAACAGGGTCGGGATTAAGACCAGTGAAGAGAGGAGAAATAACGTCCTGGGACAACAAACCAATACGTTTGCCTCCATAGATGTAACTTTCGTTCAGGTGAAATCCTCCGTCAGATGGAGAAGTAGAGTACGTTGTTAACATGTTGCCCTGCGCGTCGTGCACGTAATAAGTTGTCGTCCATAGAGCAGGCTGATCGGTACCTGCACCGGTAGGATCTTTATATGTTCCTGCTGGTTTTTTAATTTTGGATACCCGGTTACCAGATGCATCATAATTAAATTCCAGTCCATCCTTGGTACTGCTGTTCGTTCTGTAGATCCGTTTTAATTTTCCGTAAACGGTCCAATCCGTTTGTGCAATTTCTTCGGTAACGTCCTGGTTTAAATTACCTATACCATCATATACATAATTATTCGCAGCCTGCGTTCCGATGTCACCAAGGCCCAGGGATCCCGCCCCATCTGTTACATATTGTAAACGGTTATTTATTTTCTTTGGGTGTGCGGGATCAACATAATAAGTCAGCTGATCCATCAAAACCGATCCATTTGAATAACGATTCGCTGACGCTATGTTCCCATTAAAATCATAAGTGAAATTTTCAAAATACTTCTGGCCTGCTCCTGCATTTTGCCAGATATTCGTTGAGGTATTGATGTCTTCGCTTCGTGTTGCCTGTTTCAGACGATTCAGCTGATCGTACCTGTATTCCCCGCCAGAAGTGGGGGTTACCGTTTCCGTATTATCCAAAAAAGTAGTTACCATGCTGCTGATGTTTCCGTTGAACAGGTCGTTTGCTGGTGCTGCAAAAGCACTTCCAGCAGCATTCGCGGTAAAATTTTCTACCGTTCCGATTTTGTTGTTAATCGATAAATAATCCCCCGAATAATATCCCAGGGAATAACCGAAAACATCCTGCGCAAATACAGAGTTCAAATTCGAGGAGGTAACAATACCTCCTGTCTGACCCGTGAAAACAAGTGCGTCTTTTCCTATATCGCGATCCGATTTTATAGTAGAACTGTTAACCCCCTTAATCCAGCCCTGAACTGTGTACGCATAATCAATCCCCTGCACTTCCTTATCCCCTACCTCCATTCTCGACATGGGTCCATGCGGATAATAAAACTGTTTGGATTCTTTTTCCCAAATCATTCCGTCCCGGCTTGTATACGCAAGTGTGAGGCGATTGTCGTCATCATATGAATACCTATGGTGGAATTGATCATACTGACCATTCTGATAATGAATAGCATTCACATTGCCACTTATAAGATCGTACTCATAGTCAATTCGTTTCGTTTTATCCTGGATACTGCTTACTTTTTGGTTTTCCTGGAAGAGCGTTTGTACATTGCCATGTATATCATAACTATAGTGCGTTCCATGATCATAGGTCAAAGGATTACCATCGTACACATCTTCATAGGTATTGCTTGCTACGCGATTACGTAAATTCTGTTGTCCAAGTCCAGTGAGCAAGGGTTGTTCGTAAAATGTCTGGGTTACCTCCGTTTTTGTAACTGAAGTTTGTGCCATCCATTGTTCAAAAGTTGTGGCAGGATCAAGACCCCTGGCAATATTTTCAGTTAATACCGGCACAGCAACGCTTGTCGGCACATTCAGCTGACCTACTTCAACAATTCTACCTAGGTTATCATACAAAGTATAACTATAAGCCGGTACCGTATAATTCGCCTGCTTGTAATTTTGTGATGCGATTAACCTGCCTTTTGCATCATAAAAGAATTGGGTTGTCCCAATTAAAGGATTTGTTCCGTCACCATGGTCAGGATTAATTTGCTGTACAAGTTGGTTCAGGCTATTGTATTTGTAATACGTCACCATCCTGTGAGGTGGCACGGTAAAATTATAACCTGTTAATACTGCCCTGTAACCCGCTACGTTTATAAAATTATTAACAGGATCGGTACTCGTAATAAACTCAACACCTTCAGGAGGGACAGTACGAACAAGATTACCTGCCTGATCATAATAATATAAGGTGTACAGATATTCATTCAGTGTAAATGAAGCAGTGAACAATTCCTGGCTGAACGCTCCATTCATGCAACTTGCCTTGAATGATCCGAGGTAAGTTTGTGCATCAGCCAACATTTTTTGTAACGCCTGTTGCTGTGCATTATAATTTGCAAAATTTTGCGCATCAACTGCACATTGAGCTATAATTGCATTTGCAATATCCGATTGACTTGTTATATTCTCGTTTGTAAAGGCTGTAACCTGCGTTGCAGGGCACAACATCTGAATACGATTTCCACTACCATCCACTCCGGGGAATCCCTCAGCTATGAGGTTTGCCACGCTTGGCGCAGAAGTGGCGCATTCTGCCATCCATTGAATAACCTGACTTTGCGTTATTTCAGATCCGGTACCTAATACGCCCAACTGCTCAGATAACACATGTGCAATGTCACTTGTAAATGCATCCGGATCGCCACCGTGATTGGCCAGTGTTAAATTCTGAGCAACAAGAAAATCATTAAAATTAGTACAGCTGCATTTGCCATCATTGTAAGTATCTGCAACCGGAGGAAACACAACAGGAGAACAGGCAACCGGAGCCCCTCCGTTATAATATGCAATCGCTTCATCAAAAGTACAAAACAGATGATGCACACCACCCATAGCAGAACCGGTACAACCAGTCGATCCACTACCACCCTGAGGATTCGCGGTATTGCAATTGCTTGAATTTGTACAAATCGAAATAAGGTCGTCTTTCAGATTATTATAATTGGCTGTTGACATTGTGGAAAGGCAACCGGAAGCACTTAGGATGTTCAGCAAGTTGTTCACATTGTTTTCGCAATTTACCTCACATTGTCCTGTACCGGCATTCCCTCCAACTCCGCTCACCGGCGTTGTTCCTCCAAGTGCAATTACGTTCGAAGCTAAATCTGTATTTCCTGTTATTGAATTACAATCGGGCGCACTGTTATTAAAAGCTGCAGTTACAGCATCCTCGGGATAGAGAATAGAGAAGCCACCTTTTATACTATGCGAAGGATCGTCTGCGGTGAGTCCACCATCGAGCGGCAACCCGTCAATTATCTTCGCCTTAAGATAACCATCACTATTGTATAGCAATGCATTGCTAGTGCCAGCGCACATCTGGGCGTGATCTTTAGCCCATGTATAAGATATCAGTAATCTCCGCATACCAAGGTATACTCTTTTAAAGTATTCGAATTTAGATATCTGACCGGTTCCTGTCCCAATAAGCCCGGTGATACCAAGCGTAGTATTTCCATGAAGTGTTTGAAACAATTTTACAACATCACAACTGCCTAGTGATCCCGGGATGGAACTGCAGGTTGTTGTTCCGGCAATATTCTGGGGATCATCAATAACATACCATAAGTTATAGTAAGTGGAGCCTACTTTAAGAAAATTGTGCATCCAGTTGTTCAATATTCCGGCATCGGATTCTTCCTGACCGGCAGCATTGAGGCAAAGCGGACTTGTACATCCTGCAAGTGGATCTATGGCAGGTGTGCCGGTTGGACCGGGAGTACCATACATTGCATCACACGAAATATAATGAGAGAAGTCAGTTCCGTCACTTGTGCTACACGTTTGTTGTGAGTCGTAAAATCCTAGTGGGTTCATATATTCTAACAAAGTGGTGCTTGTACCGTCCAGGTTACCATCAGTCGAATTACTCATCATATTTTCAAAATCAGAAGAGCTCACACTCGGGCCATTATTGGGACTTCCACTCGAACAAACGTTGTTGCAGAAATATTGATATGCGCAATATTCAGGATGGAACTGCACCAAAAAATCAGCAAAGCATGACTGCCAATGGTTACGTACATCATCCCACGTTAGAATTGACCCTGGGCTGATTATACCGCATGATGTTGGATTCGCGTTAACATATGCCACTAATGCAGCAATACTAATACCGGAAGCATTTAGCCAACCATTGTTCGGCGCATTAGTGACCAGATGCAGCGTATTAAAGTCAAAATATCTATTATCAAAATACTGTCCACCAGGACTCATGTCATTTTTCATTGCCGCCAATTTCATATCACATTCGCTGACAACTTTAGGCGGCGCCGTCTGACAATCCGGAACAGGAAAAGTTGGCGGAGGGTTACAAATTGGATATTGAGCTAAATAATCATCATAAACCGTATTAACGGCATTTTGATTCAACGAAAGCTTTTTGACTATTTTATAGGTTCCTATCGCATTAAACGTTATAGGAAAGGTCAATGGTGAAGTCGAGTTATCGGTAATAGGGCTGTCAGAAGCAGTTTGAAATCTGTACAGAGAAGCGTTAGTCTTTACATCAATGACATTAATATCCAGATCATATCTGCATGCTTCGCATATGGTAGTGCTTGTTGCAGCGCAATTATAACAATTATTGCTAGCGCCTAAGGTATATACAAAAGAATAAGTTGTCGGAGCTGTTTCAATTAGTATTGTTTGTTCAGAAACAAGATTTTGGTCGAGGTCGAGGTGATTATTTGTAAGTAAGCTACCCGATATAACAGCAGGTGCCGGTTTATTGTCGATTGGTAAAAGATTTGTCGGAGGGTCACCAGCTAAAGCCGTGGCAATAACACGTCCTTCCTGATCCAGGTAACTAACGTTCAACTGTCCGTTTGCGTCTTTTACCAGATTTTTTTTATAATGGCTAACAAAACCAACTTCATTACCAAACAACCGGTCTATTTCTTCCTGAACCGAAGGTGTTCCATAAAAATATTCTGTTTCATGGCCGCTGCCCAGGTGTAACTGAGAACCTGCACCAGCCTGACTGGCTACACGTCCGGTCGCATCAGGCATATAGGTGGTTTGTGAATAAGCATATCCCTGCGCATCGGGTGTATACGATTTGGTGCCAGCCTGATCGGTATTTGAAGATGAATAGTAATTGCCTGCACCACTGGAGTTGCTAAGAGGATCAGGGCCCGGCGAAACTACTTTTGAATCTATATCAAAATGGGTTCTGTCAAATCCCGGGTTAAAATTATTATAATACTTAATCCCTGCACTGGTTAGTGGCACTGGCAAAACTGAAACGGAAGGCCTTCCTTCATAATCATATTTTGATTCGGCAATAATTACATTGTTATCTGTATTCAAGCGTGTCAGATCCTGACGGGATCTCAAGCTTCCATCAAAAAAACTGATAACCTCTTTATGTTTTCCATCCTCGGCATAATTTTCAGTGAATTGCCAGTTTAACTTTCTTTCAAGCCCACCCCAATAAAGAACAGTGCTTTCTTTCCATGCACCCTCCGCTCTTGTTGTAAAATCACTTGTACTTTTACCTACTGGACGAACCCGCACGCGAACATATCCAGGAGGAAAGCAAAGAGGTATGCTATACTGATTTCCTGTTACATTCACGCGTGCTGCATTTGCGTAATCTGGCGCAGGGAAAACTATTACTCCCTGACACGTAGTCATCGAAGTAGTGTAACTTGTTGCACATGTATTGCAAGGACAATCCACAAACAGCCATTCCACATCATAACTTTCAGCACCCTGAACGACAGGCCAGTTCACGGGTTGCTCAGCCACAGTACTGGAAGTGATATCAACCAGGTTTACTGCCGAAACAGCTGAGCTTGACGTTAACTGATAAAAGCGTTCTGTTACCTGTTCAAGATCAAGAAATACATCACTTAATGCTGAAGGTACCGAAGTACTATGTGTGCCCGCTACCTGATCCCAATAATCTATATTCGTTATTTTTATACTTGCTTTATATGTGCCTGTACCTGCAGGATCATATTGATTTATTGCTATATCAGAATAGTTCGTTGTACTGTTGTAATTTATTTTAATTGTTTCTCCGGTGATAACAGTTCCGACTGTGCTTTTACCAAAAACTGTAATGTCATAGGTCACGGTTAGTTTAAAGCTATGCAACAAACTCCCCTGAGTATCGTCAAATCTTAAAATCACATTTTCCTTTCCCGATTGTTCATTGAAACCCGTGCAACTTGCAGTAGAAAGACAGGTACTGTAATATTGATCTTCATGGCTTAAGGTAGCCCCGATGGCTATAGGATTGAACAATGAAGAAGACAGACTTTTGTGTGTTCTTTCTTCACCTGCAAAAGCTGGCTGAGACAAAAGAAATGCCAGCATACAAATACAGATGGTCAATATGTTTAAGTACTTTCTCATATCTTACTTAATCTTGAGTTTGGATTTCGGTACATTAATAATTTTATAGGAAGCCCAGCTACCTTTACCGGTAACCTTACCTTTTGATAAATTGGACAAGTAATTTGATTCTGAAAAAAAAGAAGCAGGTGTGCCATCATTCAGCTTTACATTGTTAAAGTTCACCGAAATTTTGGAGAATGAAACGTCTTTAATAGGCTTGTAATAATAAACAACCTTTTCAAGTGTAAAGGAGGTTTTGTTAATTGTTGCTTCTATTTTATCGTAATAAGTATTATTTAAAGGTTTTATTTCAATTACATATTTATCCGAGGCATTTCCAGCAAAACTTATTTGACTCCTTTTAGTCAAGCTGGAATCAGCAAGTTTATTGAAATCATTGTCGTATAATTCTTTGGGAGCCGGTGCAGCAATTTTAGAATACGTAATAACTTTTTGTCCTTCATCAACTAAAAGGGAGTAGTTTTTGTTTACGACCATCACCCTTCCCATAAGACTTGAATAATACATTATGTCGCTCCTGACTACTTTTCCGGAATAACTGCTTTCCTTTTCATTATTAACCGGAAAAGTTTTCATTTCCAGATTCATACTGAACGATTGCGCGTTCTTATAAACTTCATTCATTTTTTTTAAAACATCCGATGCAGTTTGTGCATAAGCCTGTGCGCAAAAGATTACAGCAACCGTTACTACTATTTTATAATTCAGCTTTCTCAATTTTATGGTCTTTGAATATTTTGTCTTGAAGACTTTATTGTTGATATACCATTAACCGTTTCCTTTTTGACCTGAACAAGCGTTCCCTCTTCGTCGTAATTATAGAAAGTCGCATAATTTCTGTTATCTAACTCTGCCATCAGCCATAACGTTCGCGGATCGTAAACATAGGTAACAAGCGTACTGCTGAATGGCTGAATCCTCAGATCATCGATAGATCCATTGGTTGACGCACCAAACGAAAAGGAAATTGTTACTACACCTGAAGCGGGCGTTGTAAATTCAATATCATATTTTTGCCAGCCTTCAATTTTATCTGTAAGCGGTTCAGTAATAACATTCGAAGCGCCAGAAATTGTAATTGGAGACCCTGTCATGCTTGTATTGATCCAGGCACTCATTACATATCTTTTATTAGGCTGAGCTATAAAACCATTTGAGCTCCCCCCAACATGCAATTGCGTTGAGATGACCTCATTTGGCATCACATAAATGCCGTGTTTACCTGTATGAGCAGATCCTCCGAAAATATTCACCCCCAAAGATGAACTGGATTGAATAACCATATGACCATGATTGAGAGATAGAAGCCATGAACCGCTATAATCTTCTATTCCATCAAAAGCGGTTTCAAAATAGCTTGAATTATTTGCAACTGCCGTTACTACACTATTATTATATCCATATAATGCACTCGAAAAAATATTGAGAATGTCTTTGTTCTCCAGTTCATAGCCAAATGGGCTGTAACGTGTAACTGTTGTACTTTGGGTCCAATCCTGATTTATTGCCAATGGGTTCCAGTCAAAAAGTGTAAATTTCTTGTACGTTCCATCCCCCGCAATATTATTCACCTGGTCTCTGTCCACCTGGAACGCATTGTTCCTATATACCCTCCAGATACCTTTGGCACCCCACCTGTACGGATTCAGGTTGGTTAATGTAGTGAGTGGACTAGGACTGCTTGCAGCAATCGGTTGTCCTTGAGGATCTCCGACATCAGCATAATTGTAAGTCCAAGAATCATTAAACTCAATAGCGCTGGCATTTAAGATATCATTGCTGCCTGTACATTCAGGAAAACAAGGACTGATGTTATCAAATGGAATAACTACAGTGTTGGTACCATTTGACGCAATAACAGTATTTCCCGCTTTTGTAAGCTGATATTGATATATATTAGCAGAGCTTACACTACTCGGGAAATTAATAGTAAAGCCACAGCCAGTGGGGTCTCCTCCCCCTCCTCCAGGAATAGGACGGGAAAATTCCAGGGAATTACCACTCAATGTAACTGTCGCAGTATATACCTGCCCTGTGCTACAGTCCGTATAACCTGGCAAAGGAAGCGCCGTACCACTTCCAAGAGCAGCACGTGCAGTGTTATACGCAGTGAATACCGGGAAATTTCTTTGTGTTACCGGGTTCTTGAGGGACACTATTGTTCCTGCATCAGTACTTAGCTGATTTGTTTTTACGGATCGGACTACAACCAGATCATACGATGCACCCGAACTTATAACAGGCGCAACTCCACTTTCATTCATTAACGCAATCTTATCATTGGTCACCGTGTTATCATGTAAACCAAACATTGTCTTTACCCAACAGGTACTTATATCCTGCATTGAGCCGTCGGCTGCGCGTGTAATAATATTAACCTCATCTCCTACATTCAGAAAAAGGTCAGGATTATTAATTGAACACAATCCGGAAGAACTCACTGTTATGTTTTTGCGGGTTGCACCAATATTTTTATATGCCGCACCCATATTAGCATATGCCCAATGGGCCTGGATGTCATATTTATAAATAGGCGCGTTGAAATCATTTGTAACCTGAGTGAGCACTGGCACTCCGGTTTCCGCATCAAACATTAAGTTCTTAGTACTTACTAATGACCCGTCGTTGTACTGCCTCACTTCCTGTAAAATACCATTTCTGCTTATTATTTTATTCGTCACAATTGATCGGAATGAAGCCTGACCATATGCATAACTGGGAATGAAACTAGGTACTATCAGGTCGGGATATTGTATATCTAAATTTCCCTGACCGCCTATTGATTCTGTAACATTGGAATTCTCACGAATATCATTGAAAATTTCGGTCGTCTCTCCAACAATAGCCGTACGATGGCTACCTTCTCCGTCCATTACCTCCACTGTATTATTTAAGGAGTTAGAGGAATTGGGATCGTATGTTGCATTTGTTGAATAAATATATTCTGTTTTAGTTATAGGTTGAGGTGGATTTGCAAGGTCATACAGGTTAACATTCGAAGAATACGTAGCAACGGATTTATCTTTCCCATGCATATCATTTAGTATCACACTGAATCCTTGAGAATAGGCCTTATTGTTAAAAGTAATAGCACCTATAAAAGGAATTGGAATAGGAAAAACCAGTTTTTCAGTTCCAACGTCTGTTAGATTTACACTTACCGGAAAATCTTTTGCAGTATAAAACTCGTTAACGGTATAGCCCTTAGATGTTTTACTGGTTTGAGCAGGAGTACGGTCGAGGCTTGAAACGACTACCCTGCTATAACCAACATTTGCTGAAGGATAATATGATTCACAATAAGGCTTTTCAATATATAAAGCTTTATCCCTGGCCAAAAACTGATCATCACTAAAACGAACAGGCAAGTGGTGTGGAATTTCTTCTCCACCTATTAAAGGTTCATAAGAGGCAACTCCTGAGCTTGGATTGTCATCTATTGTACCAGGGGTATTATCCGCCAGTCTGTATGTATATTGCTGCCCATACTCAAAAGCACTCTCTGCAGGGCTTGTGAGCTTATCCCAGCTGTCATTGATTCTAATTTTACTGACTCTGTGCCCACCACCATATTTGACATTATTATGGCAATTCAATCTAACATAGGATGGCCTATATAATGGAGCAGTATTGTCCAACACAAGTTTATTACAAAAACCTCTTACAAAACAATAATTATAATACCCATTAAACAACTCTGTAACGCTGCCCACGAATTTGAATAGATCGAAACACACATCATAAATGTTTCCAGCCGTGGTGTTTGGAGCATCCATTAAATCTGATCGCTGGAATCTTAAGTTTTGCCAGCCTGCCAGAGCAATTGGGTTATATAGCCCACTCAAAAGATGAGGAAATTTAAATGAAGCCCGCTCAAGTTCTATAAAACCTTCATATTGACCTACACCATTTACCTGAACGCCAGAAGTTCCTGCATACGTGGCATACCCCTCAACATAGTCATCAGCAAATCCAGATAAGGACGAAACCAATGGATAGCGTTTCATTTTCATAAACACTTTAAAGAATATATCATCTCCCTCAATTAGTCCGGACACATAATTATTGACATCGTTCAATGCTTGAGTATAATTCGAAGTTGGATTATCCAGTTTAAAATAAATCCTGGGCTTCTGACCCGAAACAAAGTTTAAGCTATTAGAGGCATAAACTGATTCGAACGGCTGGACTCTTGTTATCTGGAGCATTTCCATTGCATGTTTTTCCTGAACATAGGTATAGTCATCGGATTCATAATCAACTTTTATTACCCCCCCGGAAGGAAGTGTAATTTGTTGCAGGCACCAGGCCGAAGCTCTTTTATCCCTTAATATCTTATCATTGCCGTCCAGTACTCCATCTCCATTAAGATCGCCTTGATCCACATATGGATTATCGGTATTACTAATTCCATTTGTGGGTTTATCAGGCTTGTAATTCCCCCATCGATCCATTTGCAGAACAGAATTGTTCTTATTTGTAGTATTGCTTGGGTCACAATAAGCCGGATTTTGATCAGGATCGCTTGCACCGTAGTCAAATTGATATGGACTAAATGAACCCTTATTATTATTTTGGTAAGTGAAAAAAACTTTCTTTAAAGTAAGCTTACCTGTGCCACCATCACCGTTCGCAACTGTAGCGTCAGAATTTTCCGTATTGGGACATAACTCATAATTATAAACAAAGTCTACTTCTTTTATAGGGACAGGACAAGAGGGCGGTACGGCAAAAGTCTGATCTCCCCCGGTAGAATTATCCGTTCCATCATTGGATGCGCCTGTTTCGCAACATGAACAATAGTTCTGATTGCCACTTTTGCTAAACAATTGTATTTTACTAAGCGCAAAAACCTGATTCTGCTTATTGGTACTGGAAGTATTTCCGCTGATATAATTTAATTCAGCATCCACACCTTTACTATCGTGCCTTCCACCTAAACCGCAATTTCCATTGGTGAGTAATTTAAATATTGCTATGTGTGTTTTCGTTTCAATTGAATTCACGTAATACATTTCCTTGGTTCCATAGCTAAATGCAGCCTTATCATCATTGATGTTAGAAAGTTTCCCTGCTATGAAATTTGCACCAACATAAGGGGTTCGCCATTGGTATGGCCCCAGAGCAGTTCCGCTACCAGGCAAGCGCGCTTCATCCCTTTTGGTATAATTAAATTTTACAAAATACCCAAGGTCGTCATCGGAAGGTCCATTACCCGTGAGATCTACATAATCCGGAGAATAAATTGCGGTCAACAGGTAAGAGTGTACATATTTTGGAATCTCCGTTTTACTGTAATAATTATCCAGACCGTTCGAATTTAAAATACTTGCATCTGTGGAATTAAAATCAACTCTTTTCGGTGCCAGATTGGTATTATTGGGGGTTACTCCATTTACAGCAAAAACAACATCTTCCTGACTTAAATTATAAACAGGGATACCATATTCATATTTATTTCCATCCGGATTTATTACCGATATTGATCCAATATGACCAGAAGGGTTATTGCTATAATCATACGCATGAGCATTAGGATCGTTTGGACAAAATGAATTAAAAGGGAATATGTTTTTAACCCGTCCGCCAACCGGAGTTGGCCGATGTTGCAGCTGATCCATGAATGTGGTTTGAAAGCTTTGTGTACACTTCATTCGCTCCTGCGATAAACCATTTACTCCATAAATAATCTGGTTTGCACCGTTCGCAGCAATATCATTTAAAACAAGTGCATTCCCATCTCTCTCGATTCCATTGTCTATCATAGCCTTTGTTCCCCCATTCCATTTAAGAGCAAATCTTACGGGCTCATCGTTTAAATAATTATTCAAATAACCAACGTTCGTTGCCGTATGTTCCCCCGAAGATTTAAATACCCAAGGCTCATACAGTTCGTATCCTTGCTGACCTACTGATGGATAAGACGGGTCGCTTGTAGGATTATCATCCTGGCCAACAATATCCAAAAAAGTAAATTTGTCTATGTAGCTTTCATCACTCTCATGATTGTTCCAAGCGCCGGATTGGGACTCGGACGAATTGTATCCATAGTCCGCTCCAATTCTAACTGCGGCAGCACCTGCCCCTCCTTCAAAAGTTATGTTACTTCCACTGCTTTCACTTATAATCGTTGGATCTTTGTACGTACCAACATCAGTACGATACGGTCTAAAGACACCTCCGATTCCCTGACCTTTTACCAGGTATACATCATTATTTGCAATTGGGACAGGAACAGATGGGGCATCCCTTGCAACGGGAACATCCTTCTCTCTTGAAAAATCCATTAAAAAAGTTCCATTACTTTTACTCACATTTTGAGAATACAAATATCCATAGCCTTCAAACCCTATAGAACTGGTGCTGACTGCATTTTCAACATCAGAATACATTAGCGAGAAATTCACAAATGCTCCTTCAATTTCAGTTCCATATTTTAGTCCTCCATGGGTGATGGAACCAGCCATCGGCCAAGTGGTATTGGGAACAAAAGAACCTCCGGAATATGTTACACCTGCCCCTGCCACAGTTCCCATATTCTCACGATGAACAGTTAGAGTTCCTGTGTTCTTTTCCATCGAAATATGAGCCTTGAACTTATCGCGCCTTTCTTTTAAAAAAACTCCCGTTACACCTTCTTTTGAATTGAGTGTAACTCCGAGACTCCAAATGTTATCACGTTCATCTTTTATATAATGGTAGGAAATATACGGGCTCACACCCAAGCCACCATCTGCATCATACGACAACGATAAACCAGGTGCAAAATACGAGGAGGTTGCATTCTGGTCAATCTCAGAGATATCAAGACTAATTGTTTGACCCGTTCCCTTATAACTATTATAGTAAAATTCCTGACCGGCGGAAATGCCAAAACCAAACAACTCCGTACCGGCACCTGTCTCAATTCCATAGGTGTTATCTGCTGCCAAATTTAAGGTCTTCGTTATGGCATCCCCGTTAAAATCATCAGGCAAACCTCTCATCTCTCTGTTTATCTCACCAGGATTTACATTCCAACCTAACCCCACCCAACTCGCTTCTTGTTCTACACCGATACCTGCATGGTAGGCAAGGTTTATTGGATAACCACCATTAGGACCAGGGACGGTCATTAACGGAATATTGTAATTAAAATCTCCGGAGAACAGATCCACCATTTGTGTCGTGCCAATTGGCTCGAAGCTTTCCATTTCAGGTTGAGTTGGTCCACTTGTCAAAGCCCATGCTGCCGTGGGATAAAATATTTCCAAAAGCAAATTCAGTGCTAAAAAGACACAGAAAACTTTTTTATAAAATTTAATTTTTGTTCTCATATTCTATCTAGTATGTTATTAATGCCGGCAATTTATTTATATCATTGTTTTTTAAGGTCAAACAAATTGGTCCTACCCCTAAAACGTGATCATTAAATACTAATGTCTTATCATATGAATTTTCAAGACGATCTTTTTCAAAACCGAGAACAATTGAGTTCGAAGGTGAAACACCATAGTTTCGTTCAAAATGATACAACAAACAGGAAAGCGTATCCTTACCTTCAATTAAGGAAATGTCATCCTGCGCATCAGAGACAAAATATTCCAAGCGTGAATAATATTCATTTTCAGATTTAATTCCGGCACGCATGATTTCTCTATTCTTTTTTGATTTAACACGAAAAGTAAAATACTGCATATTACCAAGCTCTTTCATTCGTTTTTGTAAAAAATCCTTCTTAATATTTTGATCTTTTGTTTCCATTAGTACGATATACTCCAATGGTTTATAAATAACACTAAATTCATATTCCCCAATTTCCTTTTTTACATTTAGACCATTTGCATCGTCATCTATCCACTTTACATACTCAAAAGGTTTTAATTCTTTAACCCGGCATGAGACAACCGTAAAAAGCAAAAACACTCCAAAATATTTTCCAAGCGTTGACATGTTCTACTTATTCTTGTATTTGCTGTTAACGTAACCCTTTATTTCCTCTGTTATATTACTTTTTTCGCTGGCATACATCATACCTCCGCTCCCATCTGCTCCAAAAATATAAGTGTAAGAATGTTCTTTTCCATAGTCCCCCACATATTGATTTATTTGTTTCCAAATTTGATCGGAGTATTGCTGAGATGTTCGATCATTATCTTCTTTAAATGCCTTCTCTTTATATAAATACTCCGTTCGCTTTGCTTCATATTCTTCAATTTTTTTTGCTTTTTCCTTTTCACCAGACTTATTCAATTTTATCGCATTTGAAAGAAGGTTAATTTTTAACCCAAGGCTATCCAATATGATTTTTCTTGCTTGTTGAACATTTTTCAATTTACTTTCAAGTTCCTTTTTTAAATCAAAGTCGTTGTATATTTTATTAATATCTACATACCCAGTTTTAGGTTGACTCAGCAAAAAGTAGGAAAGCCCACTAACCGTTAATAAAAACCCTACTAATAAAAACCCATTTAGAATTCGTTGCATAACACCTAATTATATTTAAATTTTATATACCACTTTTCCTGTTTTTCATTTTTAACATCCAACTCATAATAATGCCCATGAACGAAGCCAGGAAAAAGAGTGAGATTAATAACGTACCTGTTCTCGCCATAAACATCACCAAGCTGATTGGAAGAACTATTCAATACCAAGGAATTATTTCCTAAATCATAAATACCGTAATCCAGGCTACCATCCGAGTCATTATATTCTTCAACATATTTGAACGCCAATAAATTTCCTCTTACTACAATTAACCCAGCATCGAGTTTGCGCTTTAAATCAGCATAACTGCCAAAGATGTTAGGATAAAGCAGACCTATAAGAATAGGACCAAATGGAGGTATAAATTCAACCGTTTTACTAGGATCAAACAGTACCAGGCCGCTTCCAAGAGGTATTTGAGAACCAGTGGATGTTGATGATAATCTAAAACCGCTAGCATTTCTGTTATGATCTAAATCGAAAAACATAAATGCCGTATCACTTCCATTTTGGCTACTTACAAATTGTAAAGAAACAGTTGTTGTTCCTGATGTAGGTGGTACCACATTAAAACCATAGTTTGCTCCTGCCTTAATTTTAGCAGAAACGCCTGCTCCATTTATATTGTAATAGAGTGTATCGGGTAAAAACAAGGAGTTTAAACCGGTAGTATTTAGAACAAAATTCTCCAGACACTGATGGTATTTTATAACAGTCAGATCAAATTTGGAAGATACCCGTTGACTCAATCCAACAACATAAACATTATTATCATTGTCTACTTTTATTCCGTATGCACCATCATAGGATGATGCTGGACCATCATATACCTGACGCCACTTTTCACTTCCATCTGTTCCGTATTTAACGGTTAACATATCGGAACTCTGTATAGTGTGACCAGAATTTGTATAAACAATATCAGATCCTGTCAAATACAGATCTCCATTTTTATCCAGTGCTATGTCCGCAAGGTTATCTCCATCGGTGGTTGAAAATGAATTTGTTTTAGTTGAAAGTTTTTTCGACCACTGATATACTCCCGCATTTGATAATTTAACCGCATAATAGTTATTTGGAATACTAGTGCCCAGAGGAGGATTCTGCGATGCAGCCAGACTACCGGCTACAAAAATATTTCCGTTGTTATCCACTTTAATTTTTGCAGGATTGAATGATATTGTATCAAGCGTGGTGAGAAACAACTGCGTTCCTGAAGTGTTATATTTTACAACGCCAGCTCCGTTTGTAGTTTCAAAAAATGTGGAGTATACATTTCCCGATGGATCAATGTCTATTCTGTCATGAGATGTGGGTCTTGAGATATAATCAAAAGGACTTACACCTAAAACAAGATCAGTTGCATTTAGTACAGATCTTGTCCATAGCGTATCTCCGCTTGAATTGTATTTTATCATTGTTGTTTGCGGTGGAAAATAACCAGGATGACCTGATGTAGTGAAGCTAACGCTTTGTACACTTACAAATAAACTGTTTTGGTCAGCACCTAACTTCATGCCTCTTAACTGATCTACGGATCCCTGGAACGCCGTTGTTTTACTATAATTTTTATTCCACAACAAATTTCCGTTCTTATCGTATTTAACAGCAAACACATTAATATCAGTCGATGGCAACGCAAATGAGGAAAAAGAAAGTCCGCCTACATATATATTACCTGAAGTATCAACTTCCATTTGTTCCCCTATGTTAACATACGTGGATACTGCACTAAAATTTTTAGCCCATAGCTGATTTCCAAGAGAATCATATTTCATTGTTATGCAATTTGTGACTAATGCCGGCGAAGTAGAAACCAGGGCTCCGCCTGTAACATAAGCTTCGCAATTGGCTCCGGCTACAATTTTATATGGAATGGAACTAGAGGCTCCTGTATATGTTTTCGCCCAGATTTTTTGTCCCTTGGAATTGTATCTTAGAACCGTAATCATTCTTCCGCCGCCGGCTGTAAGTACAGAACCTGCTACAAACACACAACTGTCGTCATCTATATCATAACCTTCAACGGAAATGGAATCATTGTCAGGGTATCTGGCTGTCCATTCCTTTCTTACCGGAGGTATTGTATCGACAAATACTGTTAAACGATCTGAACTTTTACAGCCAAAACTATTTGTTGCCGTTACAGTATAAGTTGTTGTGCTGCTTGGAGAAGCAATAGGATTAAAAATTAAAGAATTATTTAATCCAGATGTTGGCAGCCAGCTGAACGTCCCATCTCCGGAAGCGTTTAACTGTGTAGTGCTAGATTCACAGGATGCAATATATGAACCTGCTACTGTAACAGGAGTTGGATTAACTGCTACGACTATCGGGGAAGAAGCAGGTGTACAGCCTGCACTGCCGACAACTGATACAGAATAATTTCCTGAGTACTGCACTTTAATTGTCCGGCTTACCTTTCCGTTTGACCATAAATATGTATCAGCAATACTGGATGTCAGTAATACGCTATCTCCATCACAGAATGTTGTAGTACCTCCGGCCGTAATAGTTGGCGCAGCAGCATCGCATAAACTACCGATTGTCAGAGGTATACTTGAAAGACTGATTGGAGAAGATGAAGTAATACTACCTAAAGAACTAGTCCCGCTGGTGCTTCCGCTACCAAAACTAGTCCATTTTGCACCATCCCAACCCGAAACGCGCAACTGGGATATGATGCCGGGAATTGCACAAACTGGTGCATTCCAACCTAATGTTACATTTACATTGGAGGCTCCTGCGGTTCTCTCAAACTGCCAGTACTCACAAGTGCTTAATTTACTAAGTGTTGAATCCAAAGTTGATCCCAAACTTTGGACTGAATTAAAATACTCAGCAACAAATTCATCGGTAGAAGATGCAGGAGCAGAAATAGAAAGCGGATGGTAACTGGTTCCTTTACCCACGGGGAATGTAAAAGCATCATCCCCAATTTTGGCTATAGGACCTGAAACAAAACGATTTGCACCGGATCCTGTAACCGTTGCATTATCTTTAAAAACTAATAATGCGGACGGAGTGGACACAATTAAACGATCTGCAGTAAAAGTCAGGTTCTGATTAACAATTAAATTTTTATTGAGAACTATATTACCAGTGCCGTTGCCAACTGTAAAACTGTTAAAGTTGATAGGTTGTAAACCATTTATATTTTGCAGTGATGCGCCTTCAAAAAGAACAATTCCGGGCAAGGATAAATCAAATTCCCCATTTGCCACGTTGTTTGTTAAATCACCGGTTAAGTGAATCTTACCTGAATTGTATATAATCCCCTGATTAGCTCCATTCACATCATTTATCAACGAGGATTGAATGTATAAGTCGGAGGCAGACTGAATACTGATCGCTGCACCTTCATTATAGAATTGCGCTTTGCCCAATTGTGGCAATACAAAAAGTAATATAAGGTATACTAAGTGCTTACACATAGCTTTGATCTTATTTGTGGATCAATTATTTGGACGCCGTATTTTTTGCTTTCAATTCTGCCATTTGGTCTTGCAGAGTCAGAATAGATCTTCCGTAACTTTCCATTTGCTTTCCTTGTGCAGAGAGTTTGGTTTTCTGTTCTTCAATTAATTTCTGCTGCTCTTGGATGGCCCTGGTTAATACTGCTATTAAGGAGTTATAATCCAGTGCCAGAATCCTGTCTTTGTCATTTCCTTCAACCACCAGCTGAGGAAATAATTTTTGCACTTCCTGGGCAATAAAACCCATTTCATTTTTAGAATAGTCGACCGACTCAAGGTTCGCTTTTTTCTGATAAGTTACTGGACGAAGTTGCATTACTGAACTTATACCGTTTTCCAGGTTTACAACATTACGTTTTAACCTTATATCAGAAGTTAATACTGTTCCGGCTGCTCTTACATTTGCTGAGGCATTAATGTCGCCTCCCTGAACATCCAGCATATATCCAGGGAGTACCGTTCCTATTCCAACGTTTCCACCAGTAGGGATAATTGCTAAATTTCCGCCAGAGGTAGTTTGCAGATCTGTGTAAACATAACCGGAGTAACTTAATCTCAGTTGCGCAGTATCATGATCCAGTATTTCAACTCTTCTTCCTGGGGTGGAAGTGTTAAGCCCTAGAAATCCATTTGATGCCAACCGCATCCGTTCAGTTATAGCAGCAAAAGAACCATTATCGGGTAGAACTGCCCCTCCACTAGTTCCAAAAACCAATGCCCCTGGCATATTCGTTGATGAAACACCGGTTTCTAATACAGCTCCTATTTGAGCAACCGTGCAATAGCTTGTGCCGTTATGCCCGTCAAAATTGAAATAAGTGATAGGGCTATTAGCATTACTGATTGTAGGAGCGGAAAGCGAGCCACCTGAAACAGCGTAATGCATTTCAGGCCATCCTGGTCCGTACGGACCACTCGCAACAATATAGGATACATCGGATCTGAATCCGGCTTCATCATCAAATTGTGCCAGCTCAAATCCTCCGATGGGAGAACCTGTACCTGCACCAAATTTCATTACATTTCCATAACCGAGAGTAGATAGATTTCCAGGATTAACAATTATATCCTGACCATAAGGACTGATTATTTTATTAAGACTAACCATACCTGCTATGTCAAGCAATGCTGCCGGGTTCGTTGTCCCAATTCCAATATTTCCCCCAGGAAGAATAGTAAACCGCGTACTGGCATCTACGCCGGTTGTTCCGATCTTAAACTTATTTGCATCAGTCGCATCTATACCAATTGCAAATAGTGAAGCGCTGCCAGGAAGTGTATCACTAAAAAATGACAAACGCGGATTCCCTGTGGAATTTTTAAGATTGATACCACCCGTTAAATTACTATTGACTTGTAAGGTGGTTAACGGGCTCTTTACATTAATACCAATATTCTGGGCAAAAGACACTCCGGATATAAATAACAGTAAACCAAATCTGAATTTAAGCATGAATTTATGTTTTAAATTATTAGTCTATTTATTTCGTAATTAATTGTACTGTTTCATAAGAATTATTTTGCCCAGAACCAGCAAAAAGAATAGTGTAGTATAAATTCTCATTTGCAATTGCTCGCGTGGTAATCTGAAAATTCAATTGATTATTCGAAATGTAAAAAGCTGAACCAGCATGTCTTGGCGTATTTCTATTTAGAGTAAACTGATCTGTAAAGGATTCAGCACCACCCCTTGTAAGGCCAATATTAAGTGTTACGGAAAATACCTTTGTACTGTCGAAACCTGCAGGCAGAGGGCAGCTCACGCTTACGTTCTTTTGAATAACACAAACAGAACTATCTCTTCGCGCTCTTTTTCCTCCAGCTGTTTGTGCATCTCTTATTGCCTTTGCCCTTTGTGCTACATAGTCAGAAAACTGCTTTTCGTTTTGAGTTACGCCTTGCGAACCTGATCCTGTTACAGTAGCAGTTGCTGATTGCGCATTCAATTTCACGGTGCTGATTGCAAAAAGACACAGAAATAAAAAGTTTAAGGACTTACTTGTGTGAAGGGCTTGAATTCTACCGGTCATTGTAATTGTTTTTGGTTATTACTGTATTTATTATATAGTTCGTTCCAACACTTCAGAACTAAACACGCGGCCAAAGTATATCAAAAAATATTCTTTAGAATCAGTAAGACTACGTATCAGGTAAAAAAAACACGTAAGTATATATTCAAAAATTACGTACGCATTCCTTTGTAATACCTGTCGATAAAGGGTAATGCGGAGTCAATTAATTGGAAAATATTTATGAAATAATTCGAAAAAATACTTGATCATAATTAAATTAAATAACCGACCGCACATTACACAAGAAAAACAACCATATACTAAATCATATGCACCATTTAATAATTCTCGTTTAGAACATTAAAGTTTCCTGCGTAAGTTTACACGCGTAAGTAAAAAAATCTTACATTCGAAACCACTATAAACGAAACATCTTTTGTTCACTTATGACTTTGAATTCATTAAACATTCTTCTTGTAGATGACCATCCTATGTTTAGAGATGGCGTGCGAACCGCTCTTACGTCTCAAATTCACAAATACGTATTTAACATTTGTGAATGCAAGTCCGGAGAAGATGCTATAAAAAAAGTAGTTGAGAAAGATTATGACCTTATCATACTTGATTACATTTTGCCGATGAAAAATGGAGCTCAAACGGCTTTAGAAATCCGAACATTAAAACCTGAAATCAAAATTCTGATTTTATCTTTTAGTCATGATTATTATTGCGTTAAAAGTTCAGTAGAAGCTGGTGTTAAAGGATATATGCTTAAAAGTGAAGAACCCGCAAATCTTTTTACTGCCATTGATCTCATCCTTGCCGGTAAAAACTATTTCAGCGAAGAAATTTATGCGAAGCTCTTCAATTACTTTATATATAAAGAAAAAGAACAGGAACAAACAACGGTGAACAGAAGGTCGGAAGCAAAAGATGTGTATTTAACAGAACGGGAAAAACAAATAATAAAACTGTTAATGAAAGAGAAGAGCAATAAAGAAATAGCTCTAAAGTTCAATATAAGCGAACGCACTGTTGAGAAACACAGGCATAATATGATGACCAGATTAAATACGAAAAATATTTATTCTTTAATAAAATACGCGAATGAACTAAACCTGATCTGACAGGAATCACTTCTAATTATTTTTCAATAAAAAAGGCTCCCTTTCTTTGGGTGATAACAGAGGATTATTACACCCTTACTATTTTTAATTCGAGAAAAACTATTGCATGATATTGCTGAGCTGGAATAAAGGCATATACATTGCCAGAACAATAAAACCAACCACAATACCGAGAACCAAAAGTAAAATGGGTTGTATAATGTTTCCCAATAATTTAGTTTGATGATCGACCTCATCATTATACTGTTTGGCAAGAACGCCAAACATTTTATCCATCTGTTTGACCTCTTCTGCAACTTTAAGTAATGAAGTCATCCGTTTTTCATAGATTGGAAATTTTGCAAGTGAAACATTGAGCCTCGCCCCCTTTGTTATTTCTTCATTTACAACCGCCAGGGATACTTCAATCGGATAAAATTCAACCATTTTGCACACCAGATTTATTGCAGCATTCAAAGGTGTGTGTGCTGAAAGTAATAAGCTCATGCTTTGACAGAAGCGGGCCAAATACACCTTTCTGACCATGGAACCAACAATTGGCGTCCGCAAGATTAATTCAGAAGCTACGCGTCTGTACCATATCCTTTTTCGTTGGGAATACAAACCAAATGTTACACACAGAAAAAAGAGCAAAGAGACTCCCCCATAGTCTGAAAGGCCGTTCGACATTTTCATCATTAGTCTGGTAATGGCTGGTAATTCACCCTTAAATTGCCGGAATAGTTCAGCGAACATGGGAACCACAAATTTCATCATAAATATGATCATACCAATAGAAGCCGTTATAACGATTGAGGGATAGGATAATGCATTTATAATTTGTCTTCTCTGTTCAATTTTATCTGCATAATATTTTGCCAGTGATACCAGCACTTCTGTCATTCTACCACTCTCCTCTCCTATTTTCATGCTGTAAAATTCATAGTCAGAAAACCTCCCGCTTGCTAGGCAGGCTTCCGACAGGTTTTTACCCTCTGTCATGTTCCTTTTAATCAAGGTCATCAGTTCCTTATCTTCTTTCCTGCTCTGTTCTTCTTCCAACATCTCCAACGACGAACGGATATCAACACCGGAGGAAAGTAGGATATTCAACTCAGAATAAAATCGTTCCTTTTTTTTATCACCAAAGCTACTTCCAAATAATTTTATATCCCTATTCAGCAGTTCCATCAAACGATTCATAGGATCCTTCTTTGGAATAATATCCTGCTTCACATTCTTTTGCTGATAATTTTTTAAAATAATTGCCATAGTACAATTCGATTATTTCCAGCTATCATCCTCAACAGTCATTAACATCTCAGCCGAATATTTTTTTTGATAGTGATATACCTGCCTGCTTTGACCAATAAACGTTTCAAAATACAACTCATCTACCAAGCCGGAAGTTTCCGATTGAACCTGATTTTTAAAACCAAGCTTCAATGTTTTAACCCCGGCACATAATGTATCCGAATTCCCACCAGCCGTCCTCAAAACATAAGCATCCGTTAAGCGATAATATATTTTATCCGACTCCGCAAATTCATTATACTGCTTTCCATATTGCAACGGCATAACCAGATCGATACCGTCTATTGATGACCTTATTTCTTTTGCCTTCAGAAAATCATTTTTCAAAATTGTGTTGATTAACGTTGCTTTATAAAAAATTTTATTGTTTTTTTTATAATCCGATAATTGTTTGCAAATAATTGTGTAGGATGATGTTGCAATTGCTATAGCGATACCGCCTATAATAAGCCCCAGCATTGCTTCAATTAAAGTAAATGCGTTTATTTTATGAACATTCTTCATTTATTCCAACACCAATTCGTTATGTTTTACAAGCAGTTTGCCTTTGTTATCGGTGACTATAAAATTTATCTCATTCAAATTTTCACAGCCACTGTATTTCGTTACTTTTTCAATAACCGTAAAATCTCCAAATACCATTTTTTCATCCAGAAATCTCTTTTCCTTCTTTACCCTTATTAGACACTCATTGAGAAGCAAACGGGCTTTCTGCTTTGCCCCGAATTTATTATTTCCAGTCACATTCGAAATCACAGCAATCGCAATCATAAAGCAGATCATTATAACAACCGTTGCGACCACCGCTTCCAGCAAGGAGGATGCTTTTAACTTACGTCTCATTTATTGCAGCCATTTAACAATGCGTTTAGAATATCTTTTATCCTCCAAAGGAATGCCGCTAAAACTACCTGGCAACTTTGAAATATCAATTATTGCATCCAGCAACATATTTTGATATACGGAAGAAGCCGTGTTTAAAATAAAACCTCCACAAATAACCATTCCGTGAACGGTCCCCCTTAAATCAATCAAGCCTGTTGAATATAATTGCCCTGTCAACTTTACATCTTTCTCGATTGTAACCTGAACTGAATTTTTAAGATCCTTTCCTTCCTGACATGCTAAAATAATTCCAGAAATTTCGGCGTCCGCCTGGATTAGGGCATAGACGTTTTGAGGCGAGGAGCTAGTTCGGACTATGCCGATAACACTTGGGTAGCTAAGTCTGCAACCTTTGCCTACCCACAGTGAATCAGAAGCAAATGCCTGGATTGATCCAGAAAAATCTTCCTCGACGTATATTTTAGGAGCAAACAGAAGTACTTCTTGAAGAACTGAGGATGAACTCACATGGATACTTTCGGAAGATACTATTATGACATTTCCAGCATAATTAACATCCGACAAATTGAGTTTCCCTTTACTATTTAAAATTATTGTTTTCTTTTCAAACGAATTAAACAAGGTATCGTTTATACCTTGTTCATCTGCATTTATAACACTGTCACCAATTTGAAAATAATTTCCTGAAAATTTTAATCTTATCTGATCTAACAGTTTTTTATCAATTGCAGGAACTTCAGATTGACTGGTATCCATAACTCCGTTAATTAAATTATTTCCTGCAAAACTTTCTCCTTCAATATAACCTCGTTTCAAACCTGCAGCCGGAAGATAACAATGACCGTTGATCTCTGTTCTACCACACAGTGATAAGGATTTACCAGCATCCGCTAAATAAAGTGAGAAAGCAGTCAACGAATCGAACCCTGACCCGCACAAACCAATCTGAGTCCTGCTATATCCTTTTGTAAAGGCTTTCGACAACAATAGATCAAATACGCCCCAGGTATGTTTCATTAGTAAAACGCTGTCATTGCCCTCGTCGTACAAATCAACCGTCCTACTATCACCAGTTGCAATAAGTGATTGATCCGACATGAGAAGAGCGAGGCCCGAGGTTGAGTTATCATTTACTTTGTCAGTCAGAAGTAACTGTTTAATCTCGATTGAACTAAAACCAGAAAAAAGTATCAGTGAAGCAAGTGCAATTGCTATAAGCACAGAAATTGCTACAGCATACATGAGTGAAGAAGCCTTTAGCATTTATTTCGCGGTAACATTGGGATTAGTATTTGTGCCCGGAACAGATTTGGATGTTTTCACAGGCTTTTGTTCCTTTTGCTTTTGAGTTTCCTGCGGTTTTACACTCGTTTCCTTTTTATTCTCCTTAGCCTTTTCGCTTTTTTCATTCTTTCTCTTCTTAAACCAAGATCTGATCTTTCCACCTACTTCATGGAGTTTAGTTTGGAATTTGCTGTGCTTTTTTTCAACAAGAATTTTACTCACTATCAAAACCTCTACTCCATTTCTATACTTTTTTGAATAGAGCGGCTTACCTGATTGATAAGTTATTACTTGGCCATTGAATTTACCATTCTTATAATATGCTTGCTGGAGAGGCTCTCCCTTTTCATTGAACAAATTGAAGCTCCCGTTTTTCTGTCCACCGTTCCAGTTACTTATTTCTTTAATACTTCCACTATCATACCAGCTCATCCATTTACCTTCGCGTAAACCATTCTTAAACCTACCCTTCTCTCTCAAGTTGTTGTTATAATAAAATGAAACGTATTCCCCATCAAGCAATTTCCCGTCATATGCACCTTGCGTACGCATTATTTTATTGTAAGCATACCAGGCATAGATAAGTGTATCCTCAGTTTTTACATGAATCTTATCAACCAGTATTCTTACACGCTCCGAATAATCGGCATTATTTATGTTAATTGTTTCGTAATTTCTCTTCTTAAAAAATAACAACTGAGCATGACCTCGCTGTGCAAATGTCATTACTGTTAATAGGATCAAAAAAAAATGTTTCATGTACAAATAGGCTGTTATTTTTTAATCCACTTCTTCCTATTCTGAAAAACAACTTCAACGGAATCTCTGGTAATACTTTTCAGTATCAGGCCTTCACGCTCATCCTCAGAATTCATCAGATTATTTTTTCCATTAATAAAAATCATCGCAAGTTGTTTATGTGATTTTTGATTTTTTATCAGACCTTTATATGCAACAGAAGGCCAGTTTATTTTTTCATCTATTTTAACCACTTTTCGTGCAGAGCCACCCGCATTTGTAACAGAAAGGTGTTGATTTGTACTTATGGTTCCTAGAAAGGGATCTCTATACTTTCCTTGTATTGAAAAAGTATCCGGCATGATCTCTCTGTCTAGTTCAGGCACTGATTTTATCATAGCTGTTTCAACAGGAGTTGAAACAGGATAAAATGCCTTGAAAAGTTTGAATAAAAACATTCCCCAAATAAAAATTACTAGTGGTAATAAAAAAAAGATTGCCAATTTTTTATTTTTCATTATTTAGCCTTGAATTTTCCCAATGCACTCCATCCACTTATATTACCTGCCGCGTCAAACGATTTTGCTTTCCAGAAAAATTTAGTGCCGGAAACTGCGGAAAAAGTATACGAATAGGAAGAGGTCGTTGAAGAAACCTGAAATACTCCACTCGAAATCAATGAATCGCTGGCAATATATACACTATCCCCAATTATACTTGCAGAATTTCGTGTCCATTTCAACGTGACAGGAGAGGATGCTGTATCTCCGTAAGCAGGGAATGTAAGCGTGGGAGCAGGAGGTGCAGTTTGACTAATGGTAATATAATATATATTGGAAGAACTAGTAACCGAAAAACTGTTTAAAGCTTTCACCTCCCAATGATACTTACCTTCGGATGGGAAAGTGTACGAGGTAGTATCAGTTGTTATAAGTGCTTTGGTATAAATATTTGTGTTTGTGGAATCATATACTTCAAACCTATATTCCGTGGCGTTTGCCAAGCTTGCCCAGGTAAATAAATGTTTAAGTACTTTCGAAACTGAATTATTAACCGGGACTAACAGGACTACCTTAGCATTTGCAAGATTGCTCGTTGTATCCACAGAAAACGATCGGGTTGCATAGTCTGTGCTGCTTGAACCATTATCAGCCCTCACTCTCCATTGATAAACACCCGGTGCGAAGGAAAATGAGAATTTTGTTGTGGTTATTGAAGTATCGAGCAACAAAGCCTGTATAGCAGAAAAATTAGGCTTTACAACTTGTAATCTATATTTAGTGGCACCTTTCAATTCGTCCCACCAGAATGTGATGCTGTTGGAAGGTGAAACAATCCCATTACCCGGTGCCAATACCGAAATAGATGATTTTGCCAGATTAGGCTCTACGATGTCCTGGCAACCAATACACGCTGCAGCCATAACGGATACAAGCTGCATTAAAACTGATCTGCTTTTCATGTTTTTTCTCTTTTAACATTTTGAACATACACACAAGTCGCAAGCGTCTGTGTTTTTGTTTTGTAATCTTTTTTAATCTGAAAATTTACAGAGCTGACTTTGCCCAATTTCTTCTTTTGCTCAAGCTGATACAGTAAATCCAGTGATTTAACAAATGGACCTTCTACAACAAATCTGTTTGTCTGAATAACGAAATCACTTTCTTCATTCAGGATCGTACTTGGAAATTCACGAAGTAAAAGACCATTTGACTGGCAATAATTTGTAACTGTGCTTAATAAAGCCTGTTGAACTTCCTCTTGCTTGCCTTGGAATTGAGACAACCGCAACTTGTTTTCAATCACGTTTAATCTCCTTTCATAAACTGCCACTCGCTGGGATCCCCCTTCACTTAACTGAACCTGCGTTTTAAGGTTGGCACATAGGTTTCTTAATTCCACCGTTTCGCTTATTGCAACAACATAAATAACCAAGCAGAGAATTGCCCCTGTAACAAGCAAAATTTTATTTTTCTTTTTATAGGTTAGGTTCTGCAACATTTTAATTCACATTAATTGACAAGCTAAATTCTCCGGCCTCCTTGGATTTATCCTGGCTATAATTGAGTAAACTAACCGCTGCTATCCAGTTCTTTTTCTTTATGATTTTGAGCCACTCATTCAACTCAATACTCTTTTTGCATGTACCCTCAATCAATAAATGGTTAACATCAAATGAAATTTTATTTTCGTCTTCATTCCTTTTCTTCACTAAAGGATTAAAATCCATTTTCGTTAACTGAATGGTTTCAGGCATATCAAGAACGAGTTGATCTGCGTACCATGAATTCCTTGAAATCTGAAGTAAACCGTTCTTCTCGAGAAAAGCTTGTTTTTCCTCCATTTGTTGCTTAAGCTTTGCGAGTTTTTCAATAACACCCTTTCCCGATTGCAACTTGCGTCCTAGTTCAATCCTTTGTCCAGAATAATAGCTATTAAAGAAAAAATTAACGAGTAGCACGACCACAAAAAAAACAGTGATTGCAGATGAACGCAGGCGAAATTTTATTTTTTGATTGTATTCCTCCTTTTCTGTTTCAACCGCAGGAACTTCTGCCCGAACATTATCCTGATTTCGAGTTAACTCTGCAAAAGCAGTGGCAAAGCAGAGTACCGATGCCGGCTCAAGCTGTTCTTCACCAATCTGAACCAATCCTTCAGTTGGATATGTTTCAGCAAACTGATATTCTTCAATATGATGATCGGTGAAAAAAAGTTTAAAATTTTCTGTCTGTATTGTAGAACGATCAGAGGAAAGAGAATCTTTTAGCAAGGGCCCAAGTATATTCGCAACAAACGGACCGAATGAGCAACCTATAATTGAAAGAGAATCTGATTTTAATGTCTCAAGCCATTTATCCATCAGATCCTTACGGATAACAGAAATGAAATAGTGGTTATCAAAGGATTGAACCTTTTGCATGTAAAAATCCGTCGGATTAGCACCTGCAAGGATCTTCTGAAGAATTGATTTTTCATTATCCGACTCACTGATAATAGCCTTTTTATGCAGCACACCTTTCCCATTCATAACAATGGAAACTGGGCTACCTTTTGGGAGATACTCTTTTAATTCTGCTATATCCTGAATTCCTGTTTTGATTTTTTTTATGGCTACCGATCCTTTTTTCCTCTCCAAAACCGCAATATTAAAACGGTTACCCTTTTCCGGATTCAAAATAAGCTCAAGACCAACAGCGAGTTTATCTTTCAACAATATGTCTGATTTTAAAAAGGTCAACATTTAGTAAAGTACAGTAGGTTTGATAAAAATGGAAAGGCGCTTTTTGCTATTAGCTTTGGTCCGACTGCTGAATAACCATTTGATAACCGGTATCCTTGAAAGAAGTGGGACCCCCGATCCGGTGTCGTTTTTTTCATCTTCCTCTAGCCCACCCAATAAAATGGTTTCCCTATTTTTTACGCGAACGAGTGATTGAAAATTTCGTGTCGTCGTGCCGGGAGGAGCTGTCTGCGAGATTCGTGCTGTAAAGCTGGATTGCTTGAACTTAACATCTAATGTGATCTGATCATCTGCTGACACAACCGGTGTTATGATCAATTCCAAATCTGCATCAACAGGTTTCCAGGTTTGCGCTGTTTGTGCTGTAGCTGCAACAGATCCCTGCAGGATCGTTGAAGTTTCGAGGTAATACTCTTTATCACCAATTGTCATCTTTGCCTCATGGCCATTCAGCGTAGCTAACATAGGTGTGGAACGGATCTTAACTGCTCCCTGTGATTCCATCGCCTTTAGTCTAATGTAAAAATTGGGCGTAACCTGACCCAAATTAACTGCCCCGGCCGAAATCCCGGAAAGAAAATTGTTAATTGAATTTGCGCTCAGTGTAACATCTGCTGTTGGAAACATTACTCCACCCGTAACAGCCGGTGAGGTTCCCAAACCAGCCTCAATACCTGTGGATAACGTTTTAGTATCGTTTATATCAACAATCATTACTTCGATCTGGATCAGTGGAACTACCCTATCCAGCTCTCTTAAAAAAGCTTCCAGCTCCTCTGTAGCAGGTGCCGATCCACTTATAATAAGACTATTGAGCTCCGGAAATACTTTCAGATCAACCCCTTTCTTGAGGTCAGCAGGAATAAAATCCACAATTTTCTCTGCGGTTCGGTATCTGAACTGTACTAGCTTGGAAGAGCGCAAGCCCTCAAGGTCGCGCTTACCGAGCAGGTAAACTTGTCCAAGTCTTCTGAACGTATAGTCTGTTCCGTTAAATACCTTTTTAAAAAAATCTTCTATACCAACCGAAGACACTTTTAGATTTGTCTTCCCTTTTAATTCGGAAAAAAGATAATAATTTATTTTTAGTTGGTTACAGACTTCATCTACCAGATCCGACAGTTCTACATCAATAGCATCAATGTTTAACAAACCTATACTATCGGATTTAATTTTTAATCCAGCCGGTGGCGTGCCTGTTTTTTTAGTACCACCCATACCTCCACCTGTTTTATTAAGTGCGTTACTCGTAGCATCCTTTTTTTCCAATAAGTAAAAATGATCTTCAGTAACAGATGCTTTCAAATCATTTGCAAACGCGAACTTATCAATAGCACTGGCAAAAGCCGTTTCCTTTATAAAACCACTTACGAGTTTATTTGAAAGATCAGGAGAGTAAACAACGTTCTTATTTGACAATCTGGTAATTTCCCGGGCAACAACTTGCAGGCTATCATTATTAAGATCCATCGACAACAGATCGGAATATGAATTGTATTCAATTTTTAGTTTTTTGGGAATGTATGCAGGCTTTTCCGCAATAGGAGGAACATATTTGATCACAGAAATAATTGATCCGGTAAACGTTAGATCTAAGTCGTATTTTTTGCAAAGAAAAAGCAGAACTTCTTTAACAGGAACATCGGTAAAATTACTGATCACAGAAATACTCAGGCCTGGATCAACATTAATGTTGATATTGTTCTGAACAGCCATACCCCTGATAAATTCCTGTATAGCAACTCCTGAAACGGACAGTTCTACTTTTTCATTAAGACCGGTACTTTGATTTGCAATCTCATTGAGCTTTTGCTCTAAAATATCAAAGCGATTTGAATTTGCGGATTGTGCTTTCAAATGAACAAGAAATCCTGACAAAAGAAAAAAAACAACAACAAATCTGACAGCTTTTTTTATAGATCGTCTCACACTAAATTTTTGTTTATTTTTTTACGGGAGATAAATATATGATATTTTAGAACCGGGTTAGTCACAAAACATCTTCGTAAAAAATATTTCATGAAAGTTCGTTCTTCATTGGAGAAATTGGCGCCTATTGTTGCGTATTTTTACGAATATAAAATCAAAATACGTACGTATTTAACGAGTGGAAATCAACTTCTTTTTCTGTAAAGTAAAAAGCAAACGTGTACTTTTTTATTACACGAGCCATCAGAAAAAAGTAAAATCTGTTTACTGATTAAAAATTATTCATAAGGTGTGCGTAGGCTTCTTCAAGAGAAGTCAATCCTGATTCAAAAAGCTCAAATGCTTTTTCACTTATACTTTTAACCTTGCGTCGCTTCAATAATTCAGAAACATTCATATTGTTATTGCGGATATTCTCGGCCAATTCATAATCAACCGGGATAACCTCATAGATAGCTTTGCGCCCTTTATATCCGGTGTAATGACAATGATCACAACCAACAGCAATAGCATGCATTTTCACTGGTCGTGGTGCACGGTAATTCTTAGGCAATAGTTCTGAGTTGAACTCTGTTGTATTTTTACATTCAGTGCAAAGCAATCTTAGCAGTCGCTGGGCAACGCTGGTATTTATGGTTCCTGCAATAAGGAATGGAGGAACGCCCATATCCACTAACCTTGAAATGGTTCCCCAGGCCGAATTGGTATGAATAGTAGAAAGAACAAGGTGACCAGTAAGCGCTGCGCGAATAGCCATTTGTGCGGTTTCGCCGTCACGGATCTCTCCAAGCATAATTACATCGGGATCCTGGCGCAGGAATGTACGCAATGCACTGGCGAATGTAAGACCAATACTTTCTTTCATTTGCACCTGGTTTATTCCTTCCAGTGTATACTCTATGGGATCCTCTACAGTAACAATATTGGTTGTTTCCTTATTAAGGATTTTTAATGTGGCGTAGAGTGTTGTCGTTTTTCCGCTTCCGGTAGGACCAGAAATTAAAATGATTCCGTTTGGCTTTTTAATTCCTTCGAGATAATCATTCAATTCACTTTCTCCGAAACCCAACCCTTTGATATCTATATTTGTAGCATCATTACTAAGTAAACGCAATACTACTTTTTCCCCATACAACGTAGGTAAAACGGAAACCCGGATATCAAATTTCATTCCTTCAGCTTCAAACATTATTCGTCCATCCTGAGGCAAACGCTTTTCAGAAATATCCAGTTTGGAAAGTATTTTTATTTTATTGATCAATGCAGGATACTCATCCCGTTTTAATACGTAGCGTTCAATAAGCAACCCATCAATACGAATACGAACGCGGCACTTCTCTTCGTAAACCTCTATATGAATATCACTGCTGCGAAGATCCTTCGCATCGCTGATCAATACTTGTAAAAAATCATCGGGCTTTTGTGCATTCACCTGTACTTGCCGGGGCGCTGATCTTGCCGTATTATTTTTACGGTAATATTTACTCAGTGTTTTCTGAATTACCTGCGGATCGTGTTTAATCAATACAATATTCTTATTCAACAAAAGCTCCAATGCATCTTTAGCCTCTGTGTTATATTTATCAGAATTAATGTAAAACTCAACATAGTTTGCATTAATTGACTTTGGTACAACATGATATTGCCAGGCCTGATCTGTACTGATAACCTGCTGAAGATCGGTCGGTAGGAGAATGTGATCTACTGCTTCCATTTTGTATAAACTAATTTAATATTAGAACGCGTTTACAACTACTTGTTTTTCATACTCAGAAAATTCCAGCTATGAATCTATCGCGATAAAAATCAATTCCAGGAATCAAATACTTAACCAATATCAAAACGGCCAGAGTAAGTGCAATAATGCCGGCTGTAGGCACTCCTTCCCTGGCTACGGGTCTTAAAAACATGAACATTTTGTATCCAATTATGGCAATGATAAGACTACATAGATAAAAATGAATGAAATTAACTGTTGAAAAAGCCATACAAAGTACAATAGTAAAAAGCACATCGCCCAATCCATGATACGTATTAATAATGTTAAAAATTCGCTTCTCCTTTATAAAGAAAAAAACGAAAAGTGCAGCAAGTTGAAGGAAAACAAATAGCAGGTTACACAAAAAAAAACGGCTGATTTCGGCCAAGGTGTTTCCCTGTTCCGCTAGAATAAAAAAACCTACGAAAAGGATAGGCAAAGGTATCCACGAAATAGCACGAAATTTAAAATCCTGGTAAACCAATACGGCTAAAAGAAGAACAATTAAAATTTGAATACCAACGACTAGCATCACTTTAGTCCGGAGTAACTTCTTTTATCTCTTTATCTTGATCCACTTCCCATACATTAAACACACCGTTCCCATTGAAATCAACAACAGCCGTAGCACGTGCTTTAAATTTATTCACGCCTGCTTCAATGATCTCAAATTTATAATTGGAATGCCCGCCATCCGCAACGGACTTTTCCTGTTCATAACCGATGTCTTTGAAATCAGTAGCATATTTGGAGTTCTCAAAAAAATATGTCTGTTCTAGCATCTGAATGTGTGCCAAGTGCTCCTTTGCCTCCTGTGCTTTTGCTTTGGTCACTACAGGCATAAGCTTGGAAACACCTACCCACAATAAAATTCCGAATATTGCAAGCACTACTAATACCTGCATAAGGTCGAGTGCTTTGAGTTTTTTGCTAACTAATTTTGTATTCATTTATTTTATTTTGTAAAATCTAAAAATAGAATAAAAAAAATGTAATTTATTTTTTTGAAGAAAAAATAATTACAAAAATAAAAAAACGAATACGTAAAAATACGTACGCCATACACCTAATCTCCTTACTGACGCGCCTTACAGCGGAGCATTATTTAACAAAGATGTTTCCGAAAAATCGAAGTCTCTATCCCGTTGATCCCAACTCTTAGTGACGATTTAGATTGTTTGATTGTTAACACTATGTTATCCTGCAGTCAGGAAACCCATTTCCTCAATTAGAAAAACAGCCAAAGAAAAATTCTGAGCGTTTGAATCGCTTGGTTATTGTATCGGTAGAAACCTTAGCATTTACCAGTCCTTGAAATTAATTAAAAGCATTGCAATGAAAACCAACAGTTTTCAAATTTCCCTTCTATTAAGTCTTGTTTTTTTATCCAAAAATAAAGCCTGCCAATATCACCCCACATCATTTTACATTCATCGTTGCTATCAATTTGTAAAAGAAGATTCCAATTAATTGCATTTGGTTCGAGCTCTTTTGCTCTTGGGTCATTATACCCAGATGGGTCTCCGCAAAAAAGTCCATTTGTAACGAGTTCACATTCTAATTCCATTTCATTTTGAATGTTATCCGAGTATCCGAGTAATTTATTAATAGTTATTTCTTCACAAACAATATCATAGAATTTATCCTTTTTTTCTCTGTTGAAAAATCTATAAAATTCAGAACTATATCCACCATAAGGAGGCAAACTTATTTCTTGCTTTGGTGTTATTGTACAAGGCTGAAATCTGGAATACTCATCCAAATCATTTGGAAAATCTACTCTTTTCAAATTATTTAATTCGCCACTATAATGCAAAACCTTGAATTTTGTTTTGTCCTTTATATCAAATCCCCACGCTTCCTGGTCAGCGGTATAAAAGAAGTAAAGTATCCCATTATTAGGTAACAGATTTTCAGAATCTAACAAACTTATTTCAGAAAGATTTATTTGAGCAACAAATGACAAGGATTTAGATGTTAGCTCATCTGTTAGCCAAGAAATATTTTGAGGCAAATCAGGTTGTCCGCCAATTTTTGTTTGCCCAACCTTAATTTCATTTTCTGGTGATGAAGTTAAATAGAGTCTTATTGCATTGCGTAAGCGAGGTTCCAACTTCTCATAATACTTGTAAAGCCCCTTGTCTTTTAACTTTTCAATGAGTTCTTGTTTTGTCATTAGCTGTTGTAATTCAAAGTAAAATTATGGTACAATATTAATTTCAAAACAATCAAAATTCCCAAACACCGCGTTTCAAACTTTATTCCTTTTCTTTAATGGTTCATAATCTGCAATCCGTTTATTCAGCATACTAATTTTATTATTGTCTGTGGGGACTAGATGACAGAGCTGGTCGACCATTGAACTAATGTCTCTGTATTGATTGTCCGTTATGATTTTTCCGTTTGCTATTATTTTGTCCACACGTTTGTAATAATCTTCAAATATATTAACATCATAGCCTGTTTTATTAATCAAATACGCATTGAATTTCAAGTCGTTTGTTTCCCTCTGCTCTTCTGTCAAGTCTCGCAACCATTGTTTTAACTTTGAAAGTCGCCCTTTTTGAAAGTGTTCCCCCGTCTGCAATTTCAAAGAATGAAAATAAGTGTCAGAATCAAAATCAGCCGTTTTTATTTTTTTTGATTTGTTATTCAAGTAATAGTCAAGTGTTGCTATTACCAAGTCACGATACTTGATTAGGTCTGATTTTTTGTCGGGGTCATTCATGTTTTTAGAAACCTACTACACACTCTACTTGTATCTTATTAAGTTAATTTTATTATCATATATATCCAAGTATCCTTTTGTAGTTTCATTACTGAAAAATACTACATAGTGGTCATCAATAGTCTTAATAACCTCTGGGTCGTATGTCCAAATACTTTCTTTGGAAATTGCATCAATTGTTACAAATTTTTTATTTTCAATTTTGGCGACAAAAGTTTTTTGGAAGTCAGTTACTATGTGAAAGAGCTGTTCTTTATAAATAAAACTGGCAAGTGTCAAAACTCCAATACTATCAACGAGTTGTCTGGTGGCAATTGTTGATTTGGATTCATCATCTCCAACATATCGAATTGCTGTTTTTCCTTTCCTATTTCTCGGTTTGGGAAGTTTAAAAATAGATAGCGAATCAGGATTAGGTATTTCGATTAATTCTGAAAAACCCATTAAGTGCGCAAGAGTGTTTGTAACGAAGTACTTTCCGTTAAGCTTATTCACCACAACAGGACACGTGGCACTACATGAAGTTTCAACCCCTGTTCTTTTATTTTTAAACTTAATTGTGCCTCCCCATTCTCCGCTACAGGTTTTACTTACAATATAATTCTCGTCTTCATAAAAATTAGAGTTTTGCCGTTTGAAATCACTGACCGTCCTCCTTTGCAAACTGTCTTTTACAATGAATTCTTTTATTTCAAACAACCCTTCTGTTTGTCCGTAAGAGTTCAAGTAAATTATTAAAGTCAAAAAAATAAAAATTATTTCTTTCATTGATGTTTGTTTTATTTAATCAAATATTGTTTTAAAACAATCAAAATTCTCCAACGTCTCTTTTCAAAACCAAACAAATCACATTTCAATCGGAATCTTCAAATCTTTTGCCCGCCATTTCGTTTTTGCCTCCATCATCTTAATAAACTCCGAGAGCCCAACTATGTGCTGGTGAATTTTCACCCTGGTTCCTTTGCTATCAGTAATACTTAACAGACCAGAAACAGCACCAAAAGAAACAGAATGAGTATCCGCCCACTTAACAGATTTTACTTTTCCGAAAACACTTTTGACTTCAATTGTGTGTTCATCAAATTTCAGAATGTGATTTTGATAGTAAAGCACGCACGGCAATCCTGTGCCGACAAATATTAAGAGTGGCATTAAAGCAACACCTACAAATCCATTAGTCACAACAATCATCGTTGCAATTGCAAGCCCAAGGCAGACTCCAAACAGTCCTATAATTCCATAGAACTTATTCATCCGCAAAATGATTTGACCATTTTTCGACTTGGTAACTTTCTCGCCTGTTCCTCTTTGCAGATAAGCCAATGCCAGGGGAACTAAGAAGGCTATTATTCCGTAAGTAAATATTTTCATTGTGTATTATGTTAATTTAAAAACAACCAAAATTGCACAACCCCTCTTTTCAAACTCTTACTCCCATAGCCACGTTCCAATCAACTTCCAAATACTTTTCTTTCCTATTTCACGGTCAATTGGCAAAAGCACTTGCCTGTATGTTCTAATCGCTGAAAAGAGCCAATACCCAAATAACAAGGTAATTGCAATTAAAAGCAGTAGTGCCAGACCCATAAACATTTTTGTTTTACTGTATGGATAAATTATTTTATTAGAAATTGTTAGTTGTGAAGGATTGTATAATAAAGTGTCTTGTAATTCATGTGAATAGTAAAGAAATTCAATTGACTTATTTATATTGTTTGTGTCAGCAATCGTTTCCCAATATTTCTTTTCATCTTCCGATGATAGCCTAACATAATATGGCTTGCCCTTTATTTGAATATCAATACAGTCGTGATGGGAATCTCCGTAACGCCAGCTATGTACAACATACTGATTGTGAAAAACATTTTGGATAACACCTTTGTCATTTTTAATATCGTTAGATGCAAAATCCCGACCAACTAAAAAGCACATGTAGCCAAAAAATGGCACCAAAAGCGGAAGAATGATAAGCATCGTCCTAACTCTGTAATTTGGCATTTTTGTTTCCATAATGTTTCAAAACTATTAAAACTCCCCAACGCCCTTTATAAACTTGTTACAACAAATTCCGCCTACTTCTTTTTAATTCGTGTCAATAAAATAAAACTACCTGTTGAAACAATTCCGCCCTCAAACCTTAATATTGATTTCTCTTTGTTGTCCAATGTCAATGTTAATATACCTTTATCGTAAGTGTATTTACAATTTAAAGTATTGAACCCTGCTTTTTCTTTAATAGAAGTACTGTCATTCGTAACAGAATCGTTGTTGTAATATTTAATTTTAAATTCATCATTGAAAATCCAAAGCACAGGATTGCGTTGCAATGAATCACCTGCCTGATTAAATCTAACAAGTTTCAATTCTTTGAGCTGTAAAATTGTTGAATCGTTAAAGTTATCTATGGATTTCCATTTGGAAATCTTAAAGTTGTCAATGAAATTTGGAGCTATGGGCTGTCCACTAACCCGAAGAGCTGTAATCAGCAAGAATAACAATAGAATCCGTTTCATGTTGAATGTAACTTAACTTGTTCAAATTTCATTTCAAAACATTCAAAATTCTCAAACGCCTCCTTCAAAATTAGTATTTACTACTCCAAAAGTTTCTCCATATAAACCGTTCCAACCACGGGATTAAAACGATATGTTGAAATCTCATAAAATCCGAATGTCCGATAAATGCTAAGTGCTTGCTTCATATTCGGCAAAGTATCCAAACGCATTTTTTTATAACTAAGTTCTTTCGCAATTTCAAAGCTAAGTTCTAATAATTTTCTTCCAATATCCTGCCCCCTATAATCAGGCTTGACGTACATTCGTTTTAGTTCAGCAATATCATTGTCCCATTCCCGAATTCCTGTACAACCGATTGCAATTTTGTCACAATAAACAAGAAGCAACGCTCCTCTTGGCTTGTTATACTGTTTGTCAATCGTTTCTAATTCTTTTTCAAAATCCTGAAATGATAAATCAACTTCGAGTGACCTTGCGTATTCCTGAAATAGCTTCTTAGCACTCTCAAAATCCTGATTTGAATTTGCTAATTTATATATGATGTCCATTTTAATATTTGAATCTACCACCCCAACCCATATATTCTTTCCAATTTATACCAGTCTCTGAATACGGGTCTAAATCTTCCAGAATTTCTTTGTAACCTTTGATTTCACTTAGAGACAAAGTAACATCAGGAAATTCTCCATTGGAACTTTTTAAATATATTTTCAACGAATAGTCAGGTCTGAAAAAATATCTGTGAGAAATATGCGATTGTTCAAAAATGATTTTGTCAATTTCATCCCTAATAATAACTCCGAATCCCTGTACCCAAATTATCTTATCTGCTAATTTGAACAATGGTTGTCGGGGAAACATTTTTGGGATTGAACTCTTTAATTGAATTAAGCCCAGGAATCCACATACGATACCGAACAAATACAGTTTATAGTAAATCAAAAATATACCATAGCCAATGCAAACCAATTCAAAAAATAAATCAACAATAAAAGCTAAAATAGAATAGTAGAAAAGTTTTTTATATGCAGTCGTCTTATCCAACTTTTCAAGCTCTTCATTATCAAGAGCTCGTTCCCCATCCTCTTTTTTAGCCCACTTCATGCGTTCACGACCATTCCATGACATACATAATATCCCGACAATCAAAGCACAAACCTCACACTCCACCTCAAAATCGGGATGTTGCACGTAATAGATGTAATCGGCTATACCGAACAGAATTGCAATCCCAATTGGAAATACCCAGACTTCAAACAATTTCTTTTTATCTATGTCCATTAACCTTCGTTTTAATGATGAATAACTTCCTTTATCCTTGAATAATCTTCATCAGCAACATCCAATCCAAACTTCAAGCCTTCGTATTCAGTGGCAAGCAACATTGTTCCAGTTTGATTCAGGTAGTTTATTTCTCCTTGTGCTGTTCCGAATCCAAGTACATCACCCGTAATTTCAAGTGGATGCTTTGATTGATGCTCATAGCCCAAGTATTTGAATGTCCTAATTGCATTCCGTTTGGCTTCAAAATACTTTCCGATTCCAAGAAAACTATTTTCATACGTTAGTTTGTCTTTATCTATAATTAGGATTTCCTTTCGGAATGCCCGTCTCAAATGTTTATAGATAAAAACGGTCAGAATAATTGAAAGACCAATTCCAAGCATGAATTGAAGACCCAATTCCATCCGACCACTGATTATTAAAACACACAGCGTCACAGGCAGAACGATAATTGAAGCCATGAATACAATCAAAAAGATTTTAAAGAAAAGAATTTTCTGTTGCTTTATTATTACAACAGTTCCATTTTCATTTTTATTTATTTCTACTTGTGCGAACATTATTTCTGTTTCAATATTTTCATCACTCGTTTAAGCTCAGGCTCATCAAACTTAATTAATTCACCTTTGGTCATTGTACTGCTTTCTTCTACAATTATTGAATACAATCTCATTTTATCTGCACTAACCATTAACGTCTTGCCAAATAAAGCGATTCCCTTTCCCCTATTCAAATAAGTAATATCAAGTACAGATTGAACAGTGTCATAATTTGAAATGTTGATTTTAAATGTTTTGTCATCAACTTTCTTAATTCCATTTAACCTGCTAACCTGCGGGCTTTCTCCTCCGAATGTTAAATACGTACTGTCAGTAATTTGTACGCAACCGCAATTTGTACCGCAGCCATTAATAGTTGTCTTGATATAGAATTTATCCATGTAGATATATAACGGAACCCACTTCTTTTGGATTTCATTTGTAGGATGCTTTGTGAAAGGAGTTTTGTTTGCATTCATTAAAATATCTATTCCTTGCTGGAAGATTTGCTTTGTAATGTCTCCTTCAATATCAAAGTTTGCAATGAGGTCATAATATTTTGAAACTCTATTTGTATCAATGTAAACGATTAGAAATTCTGGATACTCTTTACCCTCTGATTTACTCGTCCAGTGCCGATTTATTAAGAAGGTTGTATCTGGTTTTATTTTTTGTCCATTCTCAATCACGTTTATTTTCTCATATCTGAAAACCTTTCCTGGTTCAGGTGTTTCCTTTGGGTTGATAATTCTTGGGAAGTCCTTTTCCTGAATAATACTGACCAGTTACCTGAACTCGAAGAGGAATGTTGTTTCCATTCCATAATTTATTGGCATCAATTAAATTACTACTGGCTGGCTCCAAATATATGAAAAATGTTTTCTTCATAGCTCCGTCATTCAGATAAATGCTCCGGAAGATTTTGAGGCATAAATTAGTTTGTCTGTGTTATGAATAATTGGAGTCTCTGCTTGTTTCATAAATGCAACGATTTTTTCTCGAAACGCCTTTGAGTCTGTCGTTGTTACAGTCGAAAAACGTTTTATAAGAATAAGTCCAGGTAAAGGAAAGGAAGCGAATAGTAATAGCGCTAATGAAAAAAGAATGTTTGCCTTTGCAAAAAATAGCAGACAAAGGGCGAGAATAAAAACAACAAGTATTATGAATGTCATCATAGTGCCTAAGTAAAACCAAATGTCTGCCTTTTTAAAACACAGCCGTTTAGTTTTGATTGATTTCTCTATGTCTAAGTTGTCGATATTCATTTTTTTTCGAAAAGAGTATAGTGATTTCCGTAAAGGACAAATGTATGAACTCCGCAAATATCAGCTTCCCTTAAAGTACAAGAATGGCACAAAAAGGCTAAAAGGGGATAGAAAATCAGCGTTATCAGATTTCTGAAAAAGGTGTTTTCAAGGACATTTTACCGATAATTGGTAAAAAGTTGAAGGTTTGACTCTGAAAACAAAACGAAATCCCTGCTTTATTCGAGTTGAGGCAGGCTTTTGCCGTTCCTGGGCAGTACACACCTCCCTGCTATATTCCCCCGTCTTTTAATGGCCCCAAATTGACCTGAATGGCATCAAGGAACACATAGACATTTACCTGTTTTGGTTAACTTTGGTTACATGGATTCGGTTAAGCTTTCTGACATAGGAAACTATAAACTTTCTGACTTAACAGATTATTTGTTCAATCAGACGGACAAATCTCGTGAACTCAAAAACAAAAAAATCAAGGACATATCTCTTGATGAATTACTCTACCTATTAAGAAAAGATAATTTCACAGAAATCGTTATAAAGCTAATTGTTCAAAATATCATTACAACTGGATTTAAAGGGTATGTATTTAATTACGATGATTATTCCGAATGGCAGAAAGAAGCAATAAAAGAATTAATTCTTGTTGACGAGTACAATTGGCAAATTGACCCAATTTCTTTTTATAAGTTTCTTCCGCTTATTGATAGTACCACAAAGCATCATGTAAATTTACCACAATACATTATTGACCATTTTCTATCTTTTGTTCCCCACCAAATTGTTTGGACAGATAAAAATCTTGAAAAGATAGAAGGACAACTTGCTGATGATTCAGCAAGTATGGTATTAAGTGCCCGTCAAAGTGTTCGGCAATTGAAAATTGCCATTGACAACGATGCAAAAGTTTTTTATAAAACCGACTCAGGAGAATTAATACACCTGAAAGACTCCAAAACATTGGAGGATAGATTAGTTGCTCAATTGCGAAACAAAGAAGCTTTTCTAAAAGTAATTCAGAAGGAAATTAAAATTATAGAATAGGATTCCTTTACCCATGGGTAACTTCTCCACAAATAAAATCCAACTTAACAGTAATGGCTTCACCATTATTGAACGCCTCTATTCTACTGGCGATATTGCTCAAATGCAGGCAAAGATTAACAATGCAGATTCAACGAAACCTGCATTCCGGAAAACATCTGAACTCTTTGCAATCAGACAGTTTTTAAAAGAAGTTCCAGAAATAGTTCCGATAATATTTAATGACAAATTGAAAAGTGTGATTGCTGAACTTTTCGGAACAGATTATTTCGTTGTCAAATCAATTTACTTCGACAAGCCCGAACAATCCAACTGGTTTGTTTCCTACCATCAGGATTTGACAATTTCAGTTGATAAAAAAATTGATGTGCCAGGTTATACTTCATGGACTATTAAACAGAATCAATTTGCTGTTCAACCTCCCGTCAGCCTTTCGGAAAATATTTTTACTATTCGCATACACTTGGATGATACAGATGAAAATAACGGAGCGTTGAAAGTTGTTCCAAAGTCACATCTTACAGGAATTTACCGACCAGAAAATATTGATTGGGAAATGGAAAAGGAAATAATATGCAAAGTGAAGTCTGGTGGCATAATGGCAACGCAACCTCTGTTACTCCACAGTTCAAGCAGGACAATAAATAACAATAAAAGACGAGTAATTCACATTGAGTTTTCAAATGATGAATTGCCAAAAGGAATAAATTGGGCTGAACGAATGAAAATCGATTGAATAATGGAATTCAAATTTCAAGAAGAAAGAAATCTTGCCGTCTTCACAACTAAACAGGTGTTGGATGGACAGCCATTTTGTATGTATCGCATGATGAAGACGGATATTGGCAGTTCCATAACTCGCAGGAAGAGTTCCTCAATTCACAGGAACCAAATAGTTACGCTGAAATAGTGGGTTTAGAAGAAATCGTAAAAATTGATGCCACAGTAAATGAGTTGTATCAATTGAAAGAAGGATGGTGTGTTTGGCGAACTGAGGTAGGTGGAAAATGGCAGTTTGAAGAAAAAAAAGAATAGGCATCAATGGCAAAATCATTCGGAAAATACTTTATTTACTTCGCTTGCATTATCTTGTTTGTGTTTAATGCTGTTGGGCAAAACAAGCACGTAAAAGTAGAACTGAGCCTCAGAGGTAATATTCAAGGCGTGTCCGTTTCTCCAAACGAATGTATATGGCTAACTACCGCCCTGGGAAAAACCTATTATGCAGACAGTATAAATGGTGAATGGCATGTCGATTCGCCAGAACCAAAAGCAAACGACGATTTAGAATTGGTTACTTCACATTTGGATAGAATATCCTTCTTCAATAAGGATACAGCGATAATGACGGGCTATATTTATAGCAAGGAAAAAAGCACAAGAACAAGCGGAGTTTATTTTACAAGGAATGCAGGGAAGTCATGGACTCTACTTGACTATGGAGGAAGTTCCTGGATATATACTGCGTGGGTTAATACAAAAGGGGAAGCTTGGTTAGGTGGCTTACAAAAGGAGTTATATTACTCAAATGATTTTGGGCAAACATGGAGAACAATAAAATTACCATATAAAGAATCAGGCAGAACATACAGCGTTTGTATGTCTGATTCAAATGAGGGAATTGCTGTCTCCGATGAAAATGAAATCATCGTAACCCGTGACAATTGGAAAACAGTTGAAAATATTTCCACTCCATTTAGTGACAAACGATTTGCCGTTATAGACGACGACTACAATAACAGAATTGACAAAGCACGCATCTGGGGAAATTATTTTGTCTTAAATAAAAACGGACATGTATTTTATACTGAAAAAAGTAAAATCAATTGGGAGAGCTTTCCAACAAAAATTATTGATTTTGAAATTGAGCCCAACCCTTCTAATCTATTTGGGATTACAAAAAGTTTGAAAGTAGTATTATTTAGCAATCCCACTAAGTTTGATTTTGTAAATGAAAAACCAATTACAAGTGTTCCCTTGGGAATATCCGTTGCAAACAGCTCATTATTTGTTTATAAGGACAGGTACGACATTTACAAAATAAATTCCAAAGAATTCGTTCATGTAATGCCATATACAATTCAAAATTCTGATTCCATTTTTTCTTACTATGAAAGCGGAAAAGTTAAAACCCGTTTGCTAATAGAACCCCATTTAAAAAAAGAAATCTTTTATCATGAAAACGGTAAAGTTGCATCCATAAATTATTACGGTCGTCCAAAAGAAGAAAGCCTGTGTGACAGCTCTTTTGACATCGACGGCAAAAAGGAATCCTGTGATAAAATTGATAATTCAGAAGCACAATTAAGAACCGTATGGGATGCAAAAGGTCGGATTATTAGACAGGAAAAACGTTTCCCATCCCGTTCCACTACAAGTCTTTTTGAATACCGTGATTACACATACAACTCGGATGGTCGTATAATAAAATACGAATATTGGAAAGGGTATCAGGGATGTTTCGGCGGAAGAACTATCCGTAGTAAGGATATAGAATATGATGATAATGGTAAAGTAATTTCAAAAAGCCGAGTCAATTGGTTGACCGAATGGTGGAATGATAAATTGGGGAAGAAGGAAAAAATAAAAGCGGTGCTATGAAATAAGTGTATAGTCACTAAGAAATTAAGCTTAAGAATGGTACCTAGTATTGAATTTATAGATTATAAATATCTAAATTATATCTATGATTAATTAAATTAATGTTAAATGCGCCTTTTGCGATAATTTTACGCAAACCCAATTTTTAAATTTAGTATAATTGCATGAATTTATGATATGGATGATATAGATGATTTAACATCTATAATTAATTATAATCAAGAAATTCAATTCATAATTAAGCACTTTGCGGTTTTTAAACGTGACATAATGTCCAGGAGCAAAGAAAGTCACTTGAATTTATAAAACTGAAGCTGTTCCTAAACGAAGCGGGTGAAGCATAAGACTATATTATCCTGTAGTCAGGAAACCCAGTTGCTTTAATTCATGATTAAATTCTTTTCCTGATGTAACTTTCAACCCATTTATTCAAAACTGAATTCAATCAAATTGATTAATTTCTCAAAAGCTTCTGGCACCAAGTCCGTTTCACCCTTGATGCAATATTGTTCGAGGCGGTTTTTTCTTCAATCTAGCCGTGCTATAGTAGTTATCTAACTCTGATCAATCTTCTCTAGAAATGATATTCCTCTCTGAAAATTCTGTGTAGATTTTTGACCTATCTTTTCCTAATTGTTGCTGGTTTTCAATAACCTCCATATTATAACTATCATTCGTCTGTACATACGCAACTTTTGCAACAGCAATGGCCCCTATCTTTTGCTTTTCCTGTGCGGCGGTAAAGCCCAAATATACTTTTTCCATTCCTAATACATTTGCTCTTTTTACTACCTGGTACAATATCTGTTTGTAGTTTTTATACGCAAATAAATATTTGTAATCCAACCCTAAAAACATGGGTGAATAGGTTTGATCGGTTTTGTAAATAAATCCAACTGCAATTGGTTTATTTTCTTTTCCGTCACTATTTAATTCTGGTTTCAACGTCAATTGAATAATCTCCCATTGAGGATGATTTAGAATATCCCCAAAGAACTTTTCCGGAAGATTAAATGTATTAAGCTCAAAACTCTTAGCTTTTACATTCAAGTATAACTGATACCAATGTTTTATCTGCTCATCTGTAGCCTCTTTAGTTATTTCAATGTCATAAAACCGTTCACATCCAATACTATCCCTGCGAACGTTATGCCTTGCCTTATGAGGGAGCAGTCCAAGATATTCTTCCTGCGATTGCCAGTTCAACATTTCCTTTGAAATTACGCTTGTTTCCGGCAGATCAACTTTCACAAATCCTTCGCCGGTCATTAAATCATTTAACCCAATATCATTTACATCAAAGTCTCTTAGAGTAACTGTGGTCGCTCCTATGTCATTTTGCAATTGAGTAACGTACTTTAATAATATACTCATAGCCTCCTGCCAATTACTATTAGACCTGTTTAAATATAAATGTGAGCCTTCTGTGAGTAAAGAACCCATCATTAAAACTTTGGAGCACAAATAATATGGATCTGCCTTTCGTTGTTTTTCTACTTGTTCCGAGATGGATGCAGGAGAAAAAATATCATCCTTGCACCAGGCAGAAGTGAAGAATGTGGCAAGGACAGGTTTGTTATTTTCATCCCGAACAAATATGTAATAAAATTCCCAGTTATTTTCTTTCTCTTTATGTCCTTTAAACAGGTTTTCCATAAACAATAATCCTTCCCAATCAAATGAACCGTTATATCCTAACAAGCCATTCCATTCTTCTTTATTAACTTGTTTTATAGTGTTAAATAACTCAATAGAGAACTGGTTGTTTTTTCTTTCTGTTAAAGATTTAGGATGATCTTTAACTTGAACATCCATTTTAAATGCCTGATAGATGTCCTTATATGTTAGCCCTTCATCCTCCAATGCCAAAGGATAATTTCGAGCCATAACCGAAACCATTTGCTCAATATCTTCAATGGTGTGATGCAGATTAATGCAAAAACGGATTCCTGTTCCTTTCATTGAAACCGCTGGAAACAAAGCCACGCTTGTATAATAACCCTCATTCATCAATCTCTTTGCAAGATTGTATGCTACTTTCGGCAGTCCTGTACCAACATAAAATATAGGAGAA
>Ga0206957_1019_pt1 | contig 46981 bp, 35 predicted proteins | sample Alteio_BWOrgHeat_32_FD_152975 | JGI IMG/M metagenome (GOLD analysis project Ga0206957, IMG submission 152975) | Enriched cells from forest soil in Barre Woods Harvard Forest LTER site, Petersham, Massachusetts, United States -... | ecosystem: Environmental > Terrestrial > Soil > Temperate forest >...
AAAGATTTAAATGTACATATATAGGGCATTCATATGATCATCATGATCCATTTTTGTCAGCTGCTATATCATCTCCGTTTGATTTGACGTCACCTAGAATTCCTCTCATTCCAGAAGAACGGGTATATAACAGTGAGAAAGCGGTATTTTATTATGGATTCGCATTACCTGATGAAACCATTTCCCATATGACGTGTACCTTCATACATAGTAGTCCAACTACTCCCAAGTCTAGTATTACCTATTCTGGATTGCCTGACTCTGTTTCTACACCAGTCGTATTGAGTCCTACCATTGTGTTTGACTATAAAACGTCCGATATAAAGATTCGCACTGAAATCGTAGTACACAGCACGACGAAATTTATTACATGGCAATCTCAACAACCACCACAAAAACAAGATATGAGCAATTTATTTATGAATGAAGAATTATTATGTGAAAGCTTACAGCAAGTGTTGCCTAGGCATTTGCATTACAATGCTAAAAACAACAAATGCTGTTCTCAGAACTTGAAACGTAGTTATGCGACTGCTAATAGTGTGTTGAGTGGAGTGTCACACGGATTGACCTCGGGAATAAAGAATGAGGAAAAGAGAGGATCGACAGTTTCATTTTTTCAGTCCACTCAAGCAGTTAAACCAAATTGCCTTGACCTAAATCAATGGGTGGAAAATATATATAGTGTTGTAATGGACCTTGACTTGCATGGGTTGAATAAATACAAACATGACATTCGAATAATTGTGTTTCAATATTCAACTACAGAATATTTTAAATGCATGGGGTGTGATCATTATAAAAAGCTTTACAAAAATTTGTAATATTATAATTTCTATTGTCTTACAAGTACCACAACAGTATAAAATTACATTATAATAAATAATTTATATTGTGCCTATAGGATCATTTATCATTTCATCATTACATTTATTTATTTAATCATGAGTTATAATCGAATAAAACCTAGTGGATCTACAACAACAAAAAATACCAAAAATCAAGGGATCCGTACAGTGAAAAAAGGTATCAACGTAATGGAAAACAGAACTCGTCGATTTGAACAAGCCAATGCACTACGTAAAAGTCAACGAGAAGATTCAATGCAAAGTCGTCGTCGTATAGAGGATCTACAAGACGAAAAAGGAAATATATCTTCATCCTCGTTTCAGACGGTAGAAGAGAAAATGAATTACATTCAAGAATTAAAACACATGATTGAATCAAATGATTCATCTATTCAAGTAGATGGTACCACTCGGTTACGACGATTATTATCCATCAGTAAAGATCCGCCTATTCAAGAAGTGCTTGAATCAGGTATGCTTCCGCGTCTTGTATCCTTTTTATCCTGTTTTCAATTTCCCATTCTTCAATTTGAAACCTTATGGGCATTGACAAATATCGCGTCAGGGACGACGCCTCAAGTCCAAGAATTACTTCGATATGATGTTATTCCTACCTTTATACATTTAGTTGGATCTCCGCACGAAGATGTACGTGAACAAGCCATATGGGTCTTGGGAAATATCGCGGGAGATTCAGCGCCGTATCGGGATGAAGTCTTAAAACAAGGTGCTCTTCATGCGATTCTCCAAGTATGTGGAATGATGAAAGATATAAAAATTGGAACATTAAAAAATATTACATGGACTATTTCTAATTTTGCGAGAGGGGTCATGAATGGTCAGTTTGACCCTCCTGATTTTGATCTTCTTCGACCGGCATTACCCGTCTTAGCTCAATTGATCCATATTGACGATGAAGATGTGTTGACAGATGCTTGCTGGGGATTGTCTTATTTAGCCGATGATCGTGGAGCTGAAAATATTCAGATTCAAGCTGTTCTAAATGTAGGTGTGATGAAACGACTCGTTGAATTATTGCTTCACGCCTCGCCAAAAATACAAATTCCTGCATTGAGAGCTGTCGGAAATATCATTGCGGGAGATAAGCATCAAACACAAGCGGCTCTTGATGTTGGAGCTGTCTCTGCCTTAGGAAGATTACTCGTACACACTAAAAAGAATATACGTAAAGAAGCCACATGGAGTCTTTCAAATGTGATGGCGGGTACCTCGAATCAAATACAAGAAGTATTAAATGCTCATTTAATTCCTCCTCTCTTGGAAATTCTTGCCAAAGATGATTATGAGGTTCAAAAAGAAGCTATGTGGGCCATAAGCAATGCCACAAGTGGAGGTACACATAATCAAATCATATATTTAGGAGAATTTGGATGCTTACCTCCTTTATGTCGTTTACTCGATTGTACTGAAGTCAAAGTGATCCTTCTGGTCCTAGATGCCATTGAGAATGTATTAAAATCTGAAGAATGGTGTCAAACGGGAGAAGAACCTGCAGCAGAAGGAAGTCGATTTCAAGATAAAATAGAAGAATGTGGAGGAATTCGACAAATAGAAATGTTACAACGACATGAAAATCAAGACATTTATACACGTGCACAACGTATTTTATGTACCTACTTTGATGCCAAAGAAATAAGTGATGTCCCTTTTACTTCTAATGAACAAGAACAACGGGAAGAAAAACAATCTTTTTCTACTGCGTCTAGATTTTTGTTTTAATATGTCCTTTCCATTCGTTTGTTTTGTTCCATATCTGCTCATATTCTTTTTCATAGGATGTTTCATACGATTGTCGTATGATTTGTAGGTGTTGAATATCTCTCTCTACTGTTTGTAAACTTGCTTTCAGTTCTTGAAGTTGTAGACGAGTACAACCTACGAGATCTACAAGAGTAGTCACTCGCTGATGTGAGAGTGCATATATAGAGGTCATTGCGATTTCAAGTGTATATTTTTTTTATTTTGCTTTACTCTTTGTATAAAACAAAAAGCTATCCACTTATCGTATAATATTTTAATTTTTTATGCCTCGCTGTTTATTGTATAAAGGATCTCGTATGCTCATGCTGTTACTTCGTGCTGCTCTTTGCCTTGCTTGTGCGGGGATAGACATCTGTGTGATTTTCATCTATGCCCTCGATCGAATTATCCATACTTACACTTCTATTAACTGTGATGAATTATACAACTCGTGTATCTTTTTATTTGAACCATCCATCCATGCTATGGATATTTCTACACCTTGCGATGTTCCTGTTCGTTCAAACACGCTCTTATTCCTAATACATGGGTCGGGATCATCCGAACGGCAGTTCATGTTTGTTCGTTCATGGTTGAAACGAATGGCGCGTGTAGAAACTATTAATTTATCAAATGACAATCGCGATCTTTCTTCCTTAAGTGATCAAGTAGCAACTCGGTTATTAGAAATCGCCTCTCCAAATAACCCTCATTTATCCGTCATCCTTGTGGGTGTATCTATGGGGGGCTTGATTGCTACTGATTTAGCTGTCAATCCAGACTGGCAACATGTACGAGATCAAATAGAAATTCGGGGAGTCGTGACTATGGGGTCTCCTCTGATTGGGGCACCTCTGTTAGCTTTTGGTCAACGAATCAGTCAACAATGTACACAGATGTGGTCAACAATTAAATCCAAATTTCTATCTGAAAAAAATGTAACAACGGTGTGGCTTCTCTCCAAACGACATATAGATATGACGCCTCGCAGTCCTTGGTTAACTCGTCTTCACCTTCATTTTAAACAATATATCGAAGCATGTCAAGAGAAAGATAAATCTCAAATTGAAACTCGTTCTCCTTGCGCATGGTTGACAATGGGATCTCTTTCAGATATTCATGTACCCGATGAATATTCCACTTTACAATCTATCATTGATACTATACAAGTACCAATATCAGTAGATCGTTTTTCTTATCAACATATGACATTTCAAGTGCCAGGACATATCGCTTTGACTGTATCTCCTGATATTTTTCAACAACTTGGTATATTTTATAAAAATCATAAGGCATAAATAGAAATTTTCTATTTTTTTTATTAGGTTTTGTATGCATGGGTATAGAAACTCTGTAAATATTTAAAATATATCAAACTGTAAACTTGTAATATACACTCACATATTGTTTAATATTTATTACATTTTCATCATGGATTTACTCATACCGGAGTCAAACACAAATACTGCTGTCAGATACACCAGAATATGTCAGCTCATCAATAAATTGGATGTAGACTTATGGAATAAAATCATTCATGTGTTAGGACAACCCCATTTTGACGACAACAAAGAAGAATTCGAAAAGGAGGGCAAAATCTGGATTGAAAAAAGGAAATCACATCCTAATGAGGTTTTGACATTGTTATACCTTATGCCAGAAAATCTGATCGAAGAAAAACTCATGATAGATTATTTCAAGCACATTGTTGTGAGTCTAGCACCTCTCAGATATTTGAAACAGGATACGTTTGTATTCAAAAATAGTAGATGGTTAGGCAAAGACATCGATTGCCTAGATAGATTTATGAATCGTCTTCGCAAATACGACAAGGGTGCTATAAGAACATTCAGAGCCCACATTGAACAAATAAATGTTTTATCTGTCAAACCTTTAGATATCGTTGTAAACTTAAACGATTTTGTTCACAGTATACACAATCAAGTCAGTGAACTAAAAGGCAAAGTCTACAAGTTAATAATAACGGAAGATTATGTAAGACTGTTGAAGCATGTTCAGAGTTATCAATGTGAATGGTATGTAATGATCAATACGTTAGTGCCTCGATGGAGCAGAGGCGGATATACTCCCTTTTTAAATGTCGATGTTGAATGCTCTATCTGCGTACATAATATCCACATCGATATAGATCCACTAAATCCACTAAATCCACTGAATCCAATCATATCCGGTAATTGTGGACATGTACGTCAACGTAATCGAGCAAGATATAAGTGGAATTTTCCTGAAGATGGGGTTATCTTACGATTTATTGAATTTCTTGTACGACATATGCCTTTAAGTTGCTTACAGTATAGTACAGACGAAGTTATAACTCAAAACGTACCTAATACTGATGCGTGGCTATTTATCGTCGATTGTCATTTGTGGTTTACTCTAAAACCAATGTTGTTGGATTTATTGATAGAACGAATTCAATCTGAATCTAAACAATCTTTAGCAATTTTAGAACGACTTATTTCTGGATTAGCTCGTTATTTACAAGGTGAGTACGAATTGGATCCTGTGTATAGACGTATACTAGCTTGTTTAGACGACGAAACTGATCAATCACAATCGGATAGTGATTTACATGTAGATTATTAAAAAAAGTGTATATAATTACGTATATTTTATTATTAACGCAATAAAATCTACAAACTCCTCTCTGGGTGCCTTCCAATGATCAGCGTGATACTCTGTTGCTTCTCACTACGGACAGGGTCAATAACTGGCTAAGATGGTTTGAAAACAATAAATGTGAGATATCCAGCATTGAACAATATTTCTAATGGTTTAAGTCGCTTCACGAGGATTAGGAAGAGTCTTATGGAACCCTCCATACAAGAATTGGGATAAAGGCGGCAAACAATGACAGTACAGGCATGTGAAAATTCAGTCATTTGATTCATAAATTTCTCCAATGTAGTATAGTCGTCATGAGAATGGATGGCAAAGGATTCTTCTACATTGAACAGCATATCCCAGTGCGACTTTAGATTCGCATCAAAGGTGATAGCCCCACCAAGAGCATGACTGATTGAATACCCTAATCCAGTTAGTTGTTCATAAACGTCATCAATGTCTTCTATGGAAATCGGTGAAATACGAGGTGGAATTGTAATTTCTGTGATCTCCTCATTCAACATTTTAGGAATCACCATATCCACCCAATGCGGATAAAGATTCGCAGACATCATTACTAGTTTACTAATTTTATAGATGTCCATCATGACTGATTTTTATGATTTGAATCAATCGTACGTTATAAAATGGGTTCATGCACGCCTTACATATTAACTATTTGTTTTGTGATGCAACCAACAATCTAGTTGACGTAGAGGTTTAAGAAGAGACGGTCCTGTATAAGGCGCGATAGGACCAAGGGCATCCAATCCTGTCAACAGAGAGGCTACTACGCGCCCTGATATTGTCGCTCCTTCCATAGAAAAAATATCCAAGGCTTCACGTGTATAGGCGGAGGCAATATACACATTTGAAATATGTTTTAATTTTGATGTCGGACGTAAATGTAAAGTACCCGCATTATTACTAAATTTTGGTTCTTGAGTACGTAAAATACCTTTTGAATCATAATAAAAAGTGGACCACATAGGCGACCATCTCATAGAAGGTTTCATAAAAGGTACATCTGCTAGATCAGATAGATTTTTTGTATACTGGACAGCTGCACGCCTTACATCTTGATTTTGTAATATTTGGGACCACAATTCCATGTGAATTTCTTTTTCAGTACATTGGCTGAAAGGTTTATGATAAAGGATGCCTGGCACACCATCTTGTCCTGCTAAAATACTCCACGATCCTTTCATATCAGGGAGGTTGTAACAGATAGGCGTATTAACAGGATTGAAAAGAGATTCTCTAGTTTGAATAATGATAGACCAAGGTGAATCCAGCAAAATAAACCCACTTACAGTAGAAGCAGGATCGGCTAAATAAATTGGGATCGGAAAATGAAGTTGAAAACATAGTTGTAAAATGTAACTCTTTTTAGCGAGATCGGGCATTCGACGCAATTGAGGTTCTTGATAGAGTAAAGTGCCTGGATTCACAAGAGATGCCAATACCTGAACAGGGAGATTCAATACGAAATCTTCACCCGATACTTGGATGATACGTTTACGATATTCAAAATATGCATTGGTACAAGTCCACAGGGACTTGACGTTATTATGAGGATTATTATGCGAATTATTGGGCGTATGTCCACTCTCATATACGTTGTTCTTCACTCCATCTAATCCTATGCAGCGATGCCCCATATGGAAATGTACACCTTTAGACTGTAACCATTGTTTCCAAGGGATGAACCATGCTTCACTTGTAGGTTTACTCATGACAGCTTGGGGAAGATCATGGGGCCTAAAAATGAGGCTTTGCATCCCAATTTTCATGACCGAATACGTCGATGCTTTAAATTTATCTAGCCCTAACACTTGAGGTGTGGTTTCCCATGGATATTCTTCCATGTCTTTCGAATCTTCCTGACGTTGGTCAATATAGTTATACCAGGGAATCAAATCCAAGTCTTGATCTCGTGCATCACAAGTGGTCATGAATTTCATTAGCTTCCAGGCGAATGGAATGTATGCCTCAGCGGTTTTAAGAGATATCGAGGGTTTAGATTTTTTGTTTTGATACATAAATATGGAATTTCCTTTGTTACTTAGCCAATCACTGACATATAAAGGGGAGTGAGAAGGAGACATGTGTTTGTCTCTTGAAGATTTGCTTTCATCATATCTATATGGAATTTCTTTTAACATTTCCAATAGATTGTTATAAAACCAAAAATAGACACGCCAACTATATTCGGTTGCACAACCTTGATCATCTCGTCTACTTCTTGCCATTCCGCCTATTTCTTTTGTCGCTTCATAGATATGAATATCAAAAGGACAATTTTGTACTTTAAGTAATTGATGAGCTACGGTGAGTCCGGCAATGCCTGCGCCAATGATGTTGATTCGACGTGTACGTGTAGGTGTATGTTTTGACTCCATATTTGCGACCCTTAATTAACAAACTATGAGTACATGAATGCCTATATTATGAATTATAATTGTGTTTTATCCTTTTCTTTTTATTTGAATTATTTCATATAGATCATGATCATTCTCCATTGTATTGAACATAAAAAATAAACATATCTAGAATACTCAACAAGATCAATATTGGTTTTTTGCGGGAGGTGCGTATTTAGATCCTAACCCAGGATATTTTCGAGTTTGATGAGTTCGTGCTGTACTCGCCATAGGACCTCGTGGTATGACAGGTCCGAGTCGTTGTCTACGTTCAGATTCGACACTTTGATAGGGTCCTACTGCTTCTGGTCCTCGATGATAGACATACGCTGGCATTCGTTTTCCTTGCCACCCTTTTTCTTGTTGCACTTGTTGGACACATTGGCTTAATCCTGCTTCATTAGGTGCATTTCTAGATCTTCCTAATGCTAAACTTGCGTGTAACGGATCATAGACCGGATATGTATTTAGCATCGCTCCGCCTGCTGGACCACAAAAGGGAGCTTTTTCTGGTCCATATTTTTTCCAATTTGAACTTCCAGGACTGCCACGTTTGGCTTGTGACCATGTAGAGACATCTAGATCTTGTGGATCTGCCCAATCATATTGAGGTTCATGAGATTGATTTAGATGTGTCCACTCCGTATGCCATTGCTCATTGGACTGGCGTTTGGTGGAAGCTTGTTTGTTTAATGGAGTCTCCCTATTTTGGTTTTGAAAAGAAGGCTGCTTGGAAGATTTCGATGTCGATCCTCTTTGACTATTTTTAAACTCTAAGAATTGTTGATACTCTGATTGTTCGTCTTCCGCATTAAGTGGATTGGCGTATCTTGACATGCTGAAATGAATAAATTAATATAGCAAAATGATAAAGGTAAAATAAATACGTTGAATATGACTTTTTTTTTATATATTTCCTTGAAATTGCTTTAATTATAAAATAGTCTGATAAACATTTTTTTATGACCTTTTGACACTCATAAAACTGTTTCCATTTTCTTTATCAGAACTATCTGTTCAATAGATAAATAATATCACGAACTTGTGTGACCGAGTGGATAAGGTGATCGACTCAGGATCGATTGCGTTTAACACGCGTGCGTTCAAATAGCACCACAAGTATATATCATTTTTTTTACTAATTAAATACATAGGAGATAGGTAATTCTCAAGTACGACCAAGAGACTGAAACAATATTTCACATTGTGTAGTAAAAAATAAACAATGAATCAGGTTTTATCAAAATCTGTAAACGAACTCGTCTTTTCCAGATTGTATGATATATTGCAATACTATACTGTTATTGGCAGCGAAAAGAAAGTAAAATATGCTGCTTCACCTTTCTTCATCCTTGGCACAGATATGTTTGGAGAAGGTATTTCATTGCAAGTTATTGCAATTCACGATTATGCTAATTCAAAGATTGAGTTTTATGAAAGTGGACGCAAATGGACATTGAAACAAAAAAGTACGATAACAGACGTGAACGATGATATAGAGTACATGGGGTTTGTTAAGTTGAATAACAACGTAGTTCATTTTGAAACTACATGTTGCTTTGTACTTGTACATAAGAAGACATTAAAAATTTACGATAGAGAACGGAATCATCGATGGCAACAAGTATTCGAATATTCATTTCCTCCGAGTTTTAATTTAGTTAGAGTTACTAACCCCATCGTTGGGGAATTTTGTTGCTATGATGGAGAAGAATATTGGATGTTTAAATATAATGGTGAATGGAACATGTCCAAAGAAGTTAATTCTATGATTGATGACAAAAAACTTAACTAACGTTGCACAGGATAACTGACGCCTAGGACTGTACGAATGCTCTTCGTAGTTTGCGTAGTGCACAAAGGAGGTTGATTACTCGAAATGAATTTTCAAATATATATGATCGATATTCTTCATGAAGAAGAAATCGTGGAAACGGCTTTACGAATTTCTTGTTTAACAATCAACTTTAGCTTTTGTTTTATCTCTTTTTGAATATTTCTATCTACACCTCCGTACCATTCGTCAAAACCTTTTCTTTCATTTAATTCAGATAAAACAGCTTCAACGATTGATCTGCACAATGTTGGTTTTTTAGAAGACATTTAAGTACACATACAACAGTTATAAAGTAAGTATACTGGGTTCCTTCCAAAGCCCTCTGTAAAATCGCTAATTGCAAATAACAACAGGATTATACATGCATATATAACTTCTTCTAAAATATATCCTAACTTACTTTATAGTTGAAAATAATCTATCCCATGCAGGAATCTTAAGAATATTAGACCGAAGTATTCTTATACATATAAAGTGATATTGATTAACGACTAAAATGGGTTTTTTAAATCATCCATTGAGGAAAAAAGAATAAAATAAAAAAACAAGGAATGTCAGAACCCAGGTATCAAGTAGGATTGCTTCTAATAGGCGCCTTAAGCGCGGTTGTAGGAGTTGTCACAATTGCGAATAAAGCGGTTGCCGCAGGTATTGTCTTTTTATTGGTCGGATTGATCATGATAGTATCTTCTATTGCATTCTTCCAATACGAGAAAAAAGAATATGAAAGCAAAAAGAAACTTGTACAATATCAGCAGTTGAATCCTATCCCTCCTACCTTTGTTCAAATTCAAACACCACAAGGTCAAATGAAACTTGTGCAAGAAAAACCTACTTGAATTAGACTTTATGCATGGGATTGAAAGCTATTAACTCGTTATTTATAAGTATAGTTTAATAAAATTAACTTTTCAATGCAATTATGTTTCTTTATTTATTTCATTCTTTGTTCTTGGTGCTGTTAATCATTCTTTCTCATGTCTTCCTCAAACAGCTCGTCGTTCTATGACTTGATTCCTACATCTTTGAAACCCTTGATAGAAGAAAAAGTACGTCACTATGAATCGTTGTCACCTGTGTCCACATACACCGTCAAAACCTATGTAGCACGACCAAGTTCGAATACGGGTAAGATTTTACGGTGGGGACCCGATGACCAAACATATATGAATCATAAAGAATTGATTTCTTTGCTTCCTAGAGGATGCTCCGATCTCTATATGAACGGGAGTTTAATTGTGTCTTTACGTGGATTACCTAAGTTTGATGGAACAAGTGCAATTGATGAAGACGATGTTCCATTTCAAGGAGCAACTGAACAAGATCTCGTACATAGGGCTTCGTTGATTGATGCTACACTCCTTCAATCCTGGAATGACCAAAAAGAACTAGAAACACAAATAATAGAAAAAGCCAATGGGAAATTTGCAATTGCTATGCTATTTCAACATCCTTCAAGTCAAATATGGTGTTTATTTGGAGGATCTAAAAACGTTCATGTTGTAATCCCTCTTTTCAATGATGAAAATGATGAAAAGAATGCTATGAATAAATCGAAACGTGAGCATGAAGCTTCAACAAAGCAAAAATCAGAAAGTTTGCTTCACTTTATGATTCTTCATCGCATGGCAGAAGATATTCGTCGTTATTGCTCGTCTAATCGATCCTCTTCAACAGATTCTTGCTGTGCATTGTTAGAAAAAAAAGCTTTATTAGCAGAATATGTGGATGGAAAACATCTCATTTATGTCGATACACTCCAACTTGTTTATTTTGATACCTCTTTACCGTCATGTTTTACAACGCTTTCTAGTGAAACAATGGTAGGCATGCCAAACAAAGAACTACTTCGTGCTATACGGAAAAAAGAAGAATCGGAAGGTGTTGTCTTAGTCTACAAAAATACAAGAACCGGACAAGTGATTCGCCAAAAACATAAAACTGAATGGTATGTAATCCTTCGATCTTTTCGAGAGCTTTTATGCTCCTTGTCGACACCGCATTTTCGTATCGTGAAAGACGGATCGAGCAAATTGATTGCTTTATTAGTCAAGCGTCTTTATGAACGAAGTCATGGCTACTTGGAATTGGATGCAACTGCTATTCAACTTTGGATTGATCGAATTGAACGATTCGTACCGTGGATCCTTGCTTCCAAATATGGATTGGAAGATGTTGGATTTTCATCTCCTATAGGCATGGCCTTTATTTGGCGTGAATTTTATCAAGCCACTTATTGATATTATTGTAATTTTGAAAAATAACCATCTAGCTTTTTGATATCTTCTGGGCTTCCTTGAATATTAAAGTAATAACGTTCAAATTCACTGTCTGTCTTGACATATTTTGTCAGTATATGTAATTCTTGAAGAGACGAAGTTTTATTTCCTCTACTTTCGGCCTGCTTAACACTCATTTCGAAAGGGGTAGAGCCAATGTACAATGTTACTAGATTAATCACATTCTTAAATCCGTAATCAGGTACATGATCAATTAGTATCTCTTCTGTTTCTTCCATATCATTTCGATGTAAGATTTCAGCCGTCACTGTATACGCGTTCTTTCGAGTCCTAAAAGTAGAGGTCATGAGTATTTTATCTTGAATGTAATTCTTCTTTTCTTTTTTCTATAGTTGAATTGTTCTTTATTTATTTAAACTCATCTGTCTATATATATATAACTGTAGCCATAAAATACGCGGACACCGATTTGTACTTTATATAGTGTATGCTTGAATGCATGGGTATTGGGTGTTTTACGTTTTCTGATAAAGACAAGCAAGCACAGATAAATAACGTTTGAACACACTGAAAATATATTTTTTTTTATTAAACTGCATTCTGATAAGAAAAAAGAAACACCATTCATCCTCTATTATGAGTACCGTTCCTTTAAATGCGCCTTCCTTCAATAAAGAATCCTTATTTCATAGTATAAAGAAAGCAGTCTTTGTGGGGAATCAAAACAACGTGGTGGCGGAACAAGATACATCGTTTGATAGCACTATTCAGCATTTCAAACATATTAATGACCGTGCAACAGAACTAAAAGTCGAAGCATCCGCATTAAGTAAAGAAATGAAATTGATTATCCAAACATCTATCAATGTTCAAAAATTGGTCTTTCAATTACTTTATATTAAGCCGGGACAGCCAGATCAACGTCCGACCGATCTTAAACCTGTTGTGGTACCCGATGTAATCAGTTTGGCAGGGGGCTTCCTAACCACTATTCGGACGTTGGACGAACAATTATGGTCGTATTCTAAATTATTGGAACGAATCACTGAACGTAAAAAATTACAAGATAATTTCAATTACTATAACAAAAAACTAGCCGATCTTAAAATAGATCGGGATGAGCGCGCATCGAAGGATAGAAATGAATCTTCGTCGGATCGTGATAAATGGGATAGGAATCAAAAGAAGCTAAACGAGGCAAAGGAAGTCTTTTTCCATTTCCATGAGAAGCTCAATGAAGATTTGACACGCGTGATTAAGACAAGTGATCAAATGTATGGAACTCTTGCCAAAGAATTATTAAATAGTGAACAACAGTTTGTCAATGCGTATTCTGCTTCCGTGAGATCTCGTCTCCCTGTATCTAAACCTGACATCGACATGGACGATGGACAAGAACAACAAGAACAACAAGAACAGCCAGACCAAGAAGGTGAAACAGATGCTGTCGAAGATATTGTAGAGGTGGAGGAGGAAGTAGAACAAACACAAGTCAAAAAAATCAATACAATGTTGTCGAAAGGAGGCTCTAAATCTGCCAATAACTCCAAGCTCCCTTCTGCTGCTTCTAACATCAAAATCGATAAAAAGTTAACTACCACTGAACGACCTCTTAATAGAAGTAATTCCGTTTCTTCGTCTACTAAACAAAAGGAATTGTCGTCTTCGTCGATCTCAAGTATAAAGGCAAAACCAGTCAAAGAAGTAAAAAAGCAACTTTCAAGTTTAGTAGATGACTCTGTAGAAGAACCTGAATCCAACGGATCAAACCATTCGAAACAGTCAAGTCAGTCAAGTAAATCAAATCAATCGAGTCAATCAAATCAAGTCGGTCAACCTAGGATCAAAGCAAGTCGCGTCTCGAATGGTAATACGACTACATCTACTTCCTCTCCAACTCCTTTGATTCGTTCAAAGTCTGCTGCTAAAGAAGCTAAAGATACTAAAGAACCTTTCAAAGAGCCTAAAACAGTAGAATTCCGTCTTCCTGAAACGAAGTCTACAGCACTGAAATCAGCTATGAAAGATTCTACGAAAACTTCAAATATAAAAATATCTATTCCAGTCATAGAAAGTCCTATTTTAACAGAACAAGAAGCGTTGGATGAAAATTCAACACCTGTGGATGAAGAGGAAGAAATTCCTCAAAGTCCAAAGACTCCTCTATCCTCTCAAGAAAAGTCTATCTCTAAATCTATTTCCACTCCCCGACAGAACTCGGATAGTGAACATTTTGAAGACCCTTTTGATCGTAATCGTAAGTAATTGACCTATAAGTCTCATTAAATTTATAAGTTTTAATTTATTTTGTTATATTTTATTCTATAGATCTATGAAGATTCTATACACTTTTTCGAATTCCATGAATAACTTTATCTTATTTCGTCAACCAATAAATTAAACTACGTAACCAACATAATGAAAAACACATTTAACGTTAATTCAAAATAAGATTTGTACAACCGGCTACATTTTTGTTTCATAATTGGTGTATAGATGTGACACATTCATACTATTCGTCCTATTCTTATCATTTCTTTGATTTAAATAGAAATAAAAAGAGAACAAGAAATGACGAATGTTCCTCTTCGTAAAGGACCTAGGGAAGACGATGTAATAGACCATTTTGTAATTGACCAAAATGGAACTGTTCGTAATACTCAAGTTGTTGGCCCTTATCTTCCGCAAATATGGCCCGTCAGCCATAGTGCAGAAGGCATCCTGATCACTAGAATTCCAATAGATGTATCCTTTGAATTAAATGGTTCATCCAATGCCTTGTTTGCATCTTTTTCTTGGCTTCAATCCTACGTGACGCTAGATGCCACTCAGCTTGTGCCCTTTCCATGGGGTCGTACAATGAAAGGATACAAGACTATGGGAATTGCAGAATTGATGTTATGGTCATGGGGAATTGCACCTCCTCCTTTTCCACCTCGATCTCGACTCGGACTTCCAAACAGATATCATCCCATTTATATAGACGGTAATATTAACAATCCCCGTCTAAATAATCTAGCATGGCAACGACCTCCATATGGGTTAGGTAAAATACGAACAAAACGATGGTGGAATGAACAACAGCGTGGCAATCCTCGAAAATGGAATAATAAACATTTTACAATGGGTGGACAATCGTATTGGGGAGTTACCACCATTCTTCGCAACTTGTTTCCAGATCGACTGGTTAGACGACATATGACAGCTGTGTGGACACCCATTCTTAACAGTTTACAAAATCATCAATATGTCGATATACCTGCTTCCAACCAGATCCTCGTGCGTATTACCCGTGACTTTATTCGTGTAGCTTCTCTTCTAGGCGAACAATGGCAAGTATTTGATCGCCAACTCAAAGCTCCCCTCCTCTATTATGTGTCTCAACGAGGTCGATTTAAGCTTCAAAAACCACAAGCAGACTTGGATGAAGTCCTCTTGGAGGTCACAGATACAAATTTGATTGTATACAACTCGGATTCAAATGTTGCATTGCCGATGCAAGCACCTGTGTCGTTTGTCGTTCCTATTCCTACAAAAATTCAATGGATTTGGAATGCGCCAGGATATGCGCGTCTACAACAACTCATTCGCGAACGTCAGTTGGATCCAAGTCACCTATTGCCTGTCAAATCGACATTAAGAAAGTGTCGCGCGGATGCAGTTGTTCTAGGATCTTTTGCACTCGATCAAGTGCAGGCATTTAAAGGACATCAACAAAACATTGCTAGTACCTATGGTGTTTTTTCGAGATATATGTTAAGTCATGTCAATGGGCACTTCACCGACAATAATATTGAAAATTTAGAATATGTACAACATCCTTTATTTACGGAATTTCAACGATTAACGACGACGACAGGTCATCCGGAACTCCCATTAACATTAGATGAATTACAACTTCATGAACAGTGGAGAACGATGAAACTTGATTTGACTGTACTCTCTAATCGACTCAAATCACTCCTTCCTCATGTTGAACATTTGAACATATAAACATATAAACATCTGATTGTTGAAAAGGTTCAAAATGAAAGGAAATACTATTTTATTAGACGTATTGGGATGTGATTGTGTATCCATCAAATCCCGGACCTCGAAAATTTCGCACGGTGCACTGCCGGAACTCATTTCTGTCTTCGTAATTTATACTGTCGTCGCCCCATGCGAATATCCCAGAAGACATTTGACGATGCCCAAGAAGATTTAAATTAGAAACAATCACGCGTCGGCAGTCTAATATCCCAAACGCACAAAACGCCATATGAGGAACGATGGATTGCTTCCTTACATCATTTGGAATTTTAGAGTCGTCGAAATTGATTTCTATGTTATCTCCATTCACAGTAATAGATTCTCCATGAATTAAAAACACAATATCCACATAAGATGCGTTTACAACAACATTCTCTTTAAACTTGTAAGCTCCAGATCTTCGAATCAACCACTTGACTCTCACAACAGTTGGTTGTAACTCCTTCTCATCATTAGGGGAATAGGATACATGTACTTTCGTTTTCATAGGCACAGATAACCATAAAGGGGGACGACGGCGAACACGGTCAGTGGTGATTATTTTCCATGGATACCATACAAGAAACCGATATATAACCCTTTGTGTTCTATTCAGACTTCTAAGTTTTCTATCTTTGTACAGGGACTTGGAACATTGAAGAACGTGCGAGACAGCTTTGAAATCATTCCAAATCCATGTGCCGCTTCGTAAGTTAGTATTCCAGATCCATTGCTTTCCTATCAATAATAAATAGTTGTTGTTCTTCTTGTTTATGTTTACACTATTTTCTTTAGCGGGAAACGGATGAATAGATTTCTTGTAAGAAGACTCACATGCATTTGACATGAACGTCTTATGAATATCTTGTCCAAATTACTATATAGTATAAATCAACCCATGCAATGTGCCATGTCATTTTCAACTTACGAGAATAAAAAGCAAAGACAGAGAATATCAATATCAACTCTATTATTCTATATACGAAGACCAAGATATATCCATTATTAGATGAGAATGAATTTCAAAAATAAATCTCATTAAATCGCCAGGTGAGTTATAACATGCTCGAGCTGAGTCCCAAAGTGTCCTGGAAAAGACACATATTACACGACAAGTGATTTCTCTACATATCCTCTATTCTCTGAAGAATGTCCACGCTACCCGCGATAAACACAAGCCATACTGTCTGCGTATTACACCAGTCGTGGTCCATTATACAAACAAAATCAAACTGCCGTGTGGATGAGAAATCATGACGTATCTTGTTCAGTTCTTCCTTGGCGTTATCTTGCGCATCGACACTCATATTAAATATGATTCCCCAAAAATTCATGAACGATTTTTTGCTCACATCGTCGTCAGCCATAATAGGAGATCTAATTACTAGAGGTTTGTTATCTATCGCGTACGCATACCAGAAATCATCCAATGGACACAAATTGAGCCTACGATAATCCGATGTTGCATATTTTGTATAGTCTTGCGGCTGAACAAGAAAAAGTTCCATATCGCTTTTCTTGTTTTCTTTTTGTAAACAATTTAATTAAAAAAACAAAAAAAATAACCATATCAATTACAAACCAATAATCAACTATCCATTTCAAATTATTATTCTACAAAAGATCAAGATATTCTGTAAGAGTTCCTTGTTTAATTTTTCTAACGTAAACAATAATATCTTTGATATGAAATGTATGAAGAGCTTCTTTGAAACGTGGCAGGTTGTATCTAATCACTTCTTCTTTGTCGTGGGATAAATTTGTAGTCCTCACTGTGATTTCTAATATATCAAGGCCTAATAAAGAAATATTCATAATTGAAAAAGGACTAGAACAGCAGTCATGAAGCACTTGTCCCACTTCAGTGGAAACAACTTCAACTCCATCTAGTATTTCAAACAACGACATGGAAAAATAAATTGGAAATTAATATCAATATATTATCTTTTTTCTTTTGCATGGGTGAATTTATATAGTATATGAAAATGAAACATATAACGTTTAAGTATAAGCATTCGGTGAATGGACAAATATTCTCATACAAACATAATCTATAAATTTCTGTGTTCCACGTTGCATTCAAGTAACGGTTAAATAACTGTTTCGATATATATTATTTAATCGAGAGTATGGAACCCCTATACGCTTCCAATTCAAAGGGTGATAAGTGTCATGAATCCAAAATATTCTCCACATTGCGCGTGCTTTCTCATACGGAAGAAGATAATGAATATAATCAGAGTGTGAATAGGCACAACATCCATATTTCTTCCATATCATCAGACGAATATCATTTAAAATGGGCAGAGGGAGATATTCTTCATAATGCATTCGAACTTGTAAGTGTTTTAGGTCGAGGTACGTTTTCGCAAGTGCTCTTAGCCAATATGATAGGTCCTTGTTCAGATGACTGTAAACAAGTAGCTATAAAAATCGTTCGAAATAACGAAAAGTTTAGAATTCATTCGTTTGTCGAACACAACATTCTAATGAGTTTATGGTTAAAAACTCTACATTTGGATGTTGCCGACTCTCTGTGCGAATATTATGGATCATTTCAGCATCATGGACATTATTGTTTTGTATTTCCTACCTATGGACATTCTCTGTTTGAGCTATGCCGATTGAATGGATATAAGCCGCTATTATTGCAACACATACGACCTATTGCTCGCCAAATGCTTGAAGCTCTTGCCTTTCTTCATAAACAACAAATCGTTCACGGAGATATTAAACGAGAAAATATCATCTTCCAATCGGCAGATTATGTATTGAAAGACGGATATTTTCCACATCTAAAGGACTCATGTAATTGTTGTCGTTGTCGTCCGACATTGTATCAAGACATTAAATTGAAAATGGCATCTAAAAAAACAAACTCTACAAAGAATTCACCGTTGAAAGAATATCGAATGCCTGTGAATACTCACGTACGATTGATTGATTTTGGAAACGTCAAATATTTGCAACTTCCTCCCGATGGGATTGTCCAAAGTCTATCTTATCGAGCACCTGAAGTCTTACTAGGAATTGGATGGGACACTGGCTCTGACATCTGGGCACTGGCGTGCAGTTTATTAGAGTGTTTTTCTACGGATGCAAGCTTTCATTTTGTGTGTAAAACTGACATTGATTGTCTTCAAGTCATGTATAAACTTCTAGGTCCCTTGCCAGACTCCATGTTAAATGCGCCTTTGCGACATATTGACCATGCGAGCACCTTACGACACGCCCAACTTGAGCAAAAAAATTCAGTTTATAATGCTAACAGCATCAAGTCCTCCTTTTCAACCTTCGATTTTGATGTCTTTATCCAGTTGAAAAAAGCATGTCCTCATCTACACGATCTTCTGATGAAAATGTTTGTTTTAAATCCACAAGATAGAATTTCTGCTTCCCAAGCACTAGGACATCCCTATTTTGTTGAATGATTGAATGTATCTAAATAAAAAAATAAAATGACTGCTTCTTCGTACACTCGCCACAGTGGTCATACACACTCTTTATAGAAAAATCAAGATTTAAATTTAATTACATTTAACTTTTACTCTTTGTATTAGAAATAATATACGGATAAGGATCTAGGAACTAAAACGATTTTTCCCTGCTTTCTTTTTCAATTTTGAGTATACTTGAGGCGAGAACATTTCTTTCAGACGACCATCAATTCCAAGTAATTCAGTCCGTCGACGACCAAGAAGAATTAACTCATATTCAAAAGGCCACACATATAAAGCTTCTTTTTCCAGGTTTCCATGTGATTCATGGTTCAATAAACAATCATGATTAGCAATACATTCATAATTATATTTTCCAGCTCCATTTTCATTGTTATTAAAGCGTGTGATATAATTGTATATAGATAAAATGTGAAGGGGTGAATACTTGGATGGTAGATTGGATTCCCAGTTGGAGACCTTGTCTTGAAGTTCAATTTCACGAGTTTTAAGCTCCGACAAGGAAAGTGTATTGACTTGTTCAAAGTATTTATGGTCTGCTACGGTGGACATTGGGTTGTACGAAGACTTGAGTATGGAGACGTTTGAAAATTCCTGGACTTAGAATTGTTGGAGGTTGAAGTCCAGTAAAACTTTGCTCGATATACGCCACAAGAAAATCAATCTCGTTAAGAACAGAATTTCGTCTCTTATTATAACACAGCCAGACCGAATATTGAAGTTTTTTCCAGCCACGATTGTTAAGAAATGAATGAATCGCTTCGTAAACACGACGATGATCTATACCAAAATGATTACAAAAACGTAAGTCTAAATCATACTCGCAAAGAAAATTTTGACGATGGTCACTCATTCATTCTAATTCTATGTTTTACTTTTTATGTTTTCTGTTTTATTCACGCATTATGTTATATGTTTTATACAATGGAGGAAATGCAAAAGTCAAATCGCCACTTCGTAAAGTGTCCTTAGATGTCGCTATGGTACAGTAGATTCTTCTTCAAATAAAGAGTAGTACATTTGTTCAATAAACAATTGTATTATTAATTAAGAATAATTAATTTACAATGAACATTGATGAATTACATAAGAAGTATATCTTTTAATGATCCCTGAGGATTCTATTTGAAGTATATCAATCACACATATCTGTTAGAATTTGATCAATCACATTCTGGTTAGAAAATAAGTAATATCATAAATATCTCTAACATCATTCATCAGATTTCGTCGGCGAGACAATCAGTGGAGTGGGGAATGAGAAGTTTTCAAGCCTTGTTTCCTCGACTTAAACTTCCTTTAAAAGCTAGTGATTTTAGACACAATTATATGCTGATTCGTATACGCATTCATCTTTTTAATATACGTACTAGGAGGATCAGAAACTTGAATCAAATACAGACTACGTATGAATAATCTAAACATAGTCTCTCTCTAATTCCACAATTCTGATAAAACTAAAATATTAAAATATTGATCTTGAAAAAAACAATATATATATTCTAAATATATAGATATAGTATGCACTGGCAAACCTGTTCGAATATTTCCCACCTGCTCGCTGTGACGTTAAGGCTACAAACAATAAGTATATTTAATTCACAATAATGACACCTTTGCTTTGACAAAGTGGCGCAGGGGTACTGTATAAATTGCAATTTTATTGATCTACTAGACCTATTAATCTAAATTAATTATAAAAAGTGAAAATGATATTTCAACAAGGTATAATACAATATTGTCTATTAATAGATCTATTGAATCTATTAATTAATTATGAAAAGTGAAAATAATAATTAATGTGTTTTCGTTTATAAATAAAATAAATAAATATACCTACATTTTCTCTGATCTTCCCACACAGTATATTTTTTACTTGTTGTGGAAATCAAAGGTTAATAATACAAATATAAGAAAAGAAGAATATAATCATCCAAGTTTTATTTAAATCTGACTTGTCGAATAATTACATGTTGTGAATTTTACTTGTGGAAATCAAAAAATGCTAAAATAATATTTCAATACTGAATAAATAAAATCAAAGCAATCTTGGAAAAGCAGGGGTTTTCTTGGAATGTCAATGCTGGCGTGTATAGACAGTGACATAAGTTGACGTATATATGCTGAAGTGGCATTACTATTAACGCTAATGGGCGGAATATGGCTTGTTCATGATCCCAACAGCTGACGTGGCATTAGTGGCGGATAGAATGTAATAGACATAACTCTAACACTCACTTATTCCTACAAAGGACGTCCAAATTAAATAGTATCAATAGCTGTATTTATTCTTGTCTACTACCGTCATGGGTTGACTGGCATAAGTTGACGGGGTATGGGTACCAAATGGGAAACAGTAAGATACAATAAAAATAGTTGAACTAGAGTTGAATTTAGTTAATATATTACAAATTACGTTAATGTAAATAAATTTAAAGTATAGGCTTTGAGGCGTCTTGGATTAGTTCATTCCAGTAATCATGAGCGTCTTCATTACTCATATCAGATGACAGTTCGGCAATTATGACATTATCTCGAACGTTTGGGATTTTGGAGGCGTATGCAATCACATAGGAACGATATAAAACCAACTGTCGTTGGACTTCTGCTGAAGTTGAATGGTTTTCTATACAGAGATTGATCAGAGTCCTGACATTACGAGGTACATCGGCAATAAACGGTTTCGCGGGTTCGTTATTCTCTTTCATATCTAATTCAGCTGACTCAGAAAATTCATTTATTTCCATTGAACGTCCAGCCTTGCCATGAATTCTAATCATGCTTGAGTTGATGCGAAATCCCCCACGGCTTTTAGAGGTAATTATTGCGGCAACATCCTTCAACTCATCGTAGGATTTGAAATCAGTTGGGACCAACACGATCCACTTGTGAACCAGATCCTCGGAGAAATACTTGATAAATTCATTTACTGTCTGCGATGCCAAAAATTGAGATAACTTATCATTGAACGAAGTAATCGAGTCCAACGTGGATAATTGTTGTAACAACGGAAATACCAAGACCGCAAAAAGTACCAAAAGGGAAGGAGCCTCTGGGAAAACGGAAAACTGAGCATATGTTATCCACCCAACAATCGAAAGAAAGAATATTATACAAGTTTTAGGGGATGATAAAAGCTCAAATTTTGCGACATAATATCCAGCGGAAGTACAAGTCAATCCTTTGTTCCACGCAATTGAACTCAAAATAATCTCCAATATTCGCAATAAAGTGGAGGAAGCACAGGAGAGCCAAAACGCAAATGCCAGAAATTTTAAGCTTGAGTAGTTATCTGACTCGGTTGAAATATAAATGATAGCTACGAGTGCGGTTACTAATATCTTGGACATCGTACTTAGTCCTCTATGCGTTGAGCGGAGTACAGACTGCCATCCATGTTCTAAACCTTGCCCGAGAGTACTCGTTGAGTATTTTAAGCACTGGCGATGGAATGTGGAAGAAGCCATATGAAATGACCAATGGAAGAAAATTTTCTCTATTAGAAACTGTGTTCTTTTTTTTACTACTTTATATAAAATATCTGAGGGATACGATCAGTACTGCAGGATGACCCCATAATCATAAAAAACTAGTGGGAAATTTTAAATTCTTAGTGAGAAATCAATTTGTAAATTCAATTAAACGAAAATGAAAAATACTCAAAAGCTTATTTGGAGACGAATTCCTTAGTCTACAAAGGAAAATGACTGGTAGCTGTGCGCGCGCTCACAGGCTAGTTTTTTATGAAATTTAATTCACGAGAGAGTATGAAACTGGGTACATCTTGGGATTCCGCCATGAACACATTTGGTTCGTCAGCAATCCAACGAATGAGACAACTAATGGCGCTGGTTTGGTTACCAAACCTGATACGGACTCAATTATGAATTACAATAAACTTTGGGAGGATCAACCCTCGTTTATTGAAACACAACTGTCTTTATGGGATGTAATCGGAGCGCAACGAATGTATGGCGTACCTTTGAAATTCGCTATAGCTGTCGACACTCAAGAAATCAAAGAAGTTGTCGACAATACTCTTCTATGGAGACCGCAACTCTCCGTCAACATCTCTACAGAATAATCATTTTAGAACTAACAATAAGGACAAATATAGTTCTAGTTTATGGTTGTCTATTAAAATAAAGATCTTAAATAAATTAGCTATTTTCGAATAATATTCAAATTTTTCCATCGCCAGACGTATCGCTCGAAAATCTTGTTATCTTCTGCATACGGAAGGAATGCATCTCCAGTAGGAATATCGAGGACTCTCAAGTCCGGGCAACTTTGAGCTAACGCCGCTAGTAGGCAGTCCAGATCCGCAATATAATGGCGATATCCTCGAAACGAACATGTTGTAGGTAAATTAATGTAACTTAATGGATCTATCCAGAAGTCACAGACAAAATCATCCAAACACGCAATGCGCCGTAAACTTGGGTCGAGGTACACCTGATAACTTGATTCAATGGGCATATGTATATTTTCCATATAGATCCATATTCTCAATAAGGAACAGCAAGATGGTGATCGTGTTGCACAACTGTGAAGCAGGCTCTCTATGGCTTTGATTTCAGACTCGTATACAAATTCAAAACCTAGCCCCACTTTCAACGTATACAGTCCTTGAAACGAAGCCACAGTTACCGACAACAAAATCAACTCTTCAGCGCGGCTTATGGACACCGCCAAATACGCGATTTTGTTATAAATATTGGGAGCCAATATGCGATCCCATTTATTGCCATAGAACATGTGTTCCACATTCGTTCTCCTCCTCACTTCAGTACACACAAATTCAATGTCCAATTTGGGTTCACCAGACTGCGGGGGATTGAACACTGGAGAAAGTCGTTTCCAAATGAAAGGAGTCCAATCACATACGAATATAGACACGGATGTCAGATTTGGAAGTTTTAAAGAGTCCAGTGAGGAAGTCTTCCAGGTCGGAGGAAGATGAGCTCGACCCATACGTCCTATTCCAGCCCCGAATATCACATTTAACTGTTCCAATGAAGAAGGAAGTTTCCTAAACAAGGGGTGCCAGTTACATCGAAACATATTTTCGAAATCAAAAGTGAGAGAAGTCAAACGAGGTAAATTCGACACTATCTCATATGTCCTTTCATCGATTCGTCGAGCACAATGGATAAACAGGGATTGAAGCGAGTCAAAGCACCTACCAAGCAAATGAACATTTGCATCTAAATGATAATTTACTATTTTCAGATGAAGTAATGGAATAGGGAGATCGGATTCGGCGATCTTTTGACACAGATTCACATGATGTACATTATATACAAAAATAAAAATTGACACCAAGTTTCGAAAATAAGGATTCAGATGACGAATAGAAGATGCATCACACGCATTCAAATAATTCACAACAAGCTGGACCAGATCATCTGGCAATAATTCCAACATAGTTTTGTTTTTTTATCGTTGTGCTCCTTGGCGTTTATTAATATATTTATTAATCACATTGTTACACACATTTTTGGACCTGAAACACCTCCGAACATGGGGTCGAGTATTATTTCATGCAGAGTAATTCTTGCATTAATTCCCTTATTCATAACAATTATTGTGTATAGATTGGAATTCCATTAGCGATAATAAATATCAATGGAATTATATTTTTTATTAGCATATCGTCAACACGTATTTTGTCAATCGCATTCTAATTATGTCTGTCATCAACCCTTATAACCCTTAAGAGTGATCTGTTACTATCTGTCAACACCACCAAAGCAATATTCGTCCTTCAAGAGTCCTTCAATATAATTGTACCATATTACATATTGTTGATACATATTATTACATATTACATATCTTGAATTTATATGAAGAGGTAATATTAATTGACATTATTCATAATTGTAATTACGGCTTACTTGTAGTTATTAATATATTAGTTTATGATTATATTTATTAAGTCCGCTACAGTTAGTCGACTACTCCTTATAAATGACTACAGCTAGTTGACTACAAGTAAAATGCTAAACACTTCTAAATCACGAAGAAATTAGTCTATTTACTTTCTAGAAAAATGTAGTTTTTTGTAGACTTTTGTAGAAAATTGTAGAAAAATGTAGAAAATTGTAGGAAGTAAACTTTTTGCTACAATTTTCTACAATTTTCTATAATTTTATACATTAATATGGTAATATTTCTATAATAATATGATATACTATAAATTTACAATAAATAATAATACAGCCTGGTCGGTTTAATTTAATATTCTTTTCTTTCCAAAAGTTTTATTACTGCGGACTTTTAACGGTTAAAATAAACGAAAATGACTCCAACAACAAAGCTTGAACGAGGATTCAAAAATATAAAATGCATTATAATAATTACGCCGTCTAGATTAAGTATTGTTATCATTAGTGGAGGTAGAAAATGGTAGAAATCAAACAAAAAAAAGACGCAAATCAAACAAACAAAAAAAAGCAAAGTCACAAAATTGAATATCGAGTCAGACAAGTGACTGCGAAAAAATTCGTCCAACAACAAGGTAGAAGAGGATAGAAGAGGGTAGAAAAGGGTAGAAGACGGTAGAAGAAGATTCCTATCAGCCTACAAATAGAAGAGGATCAGCATACGAATTAGTTTGCGTGATATTTGAATTTAATTGTTGCAAGCCTTTCATTAAGAATACTTTCATTTTACTTTCATTTTTCAATCAAACACTTTTCAAGAAAATATGTCATCTATGACTACACCACCGTTATCTGTATCCACGAACATTGCCTCACCTACATCATCATTAAATTCAATATCATATCAATATCCATCACAATCTCCAATTTCACCTCCCGTAGATAATTTTGATGTTAAAATCAACCCAAATTATTGCACTCAAGAGCTATTTTCTCCTCACATGGATTGCGTTGCATATGTCCAGGACAAATTTCCATCAGCTCCTTCAAGCGTTGAAGAATTCATTGTAAAATGGCATCAATTTCAGCCGCAATTTCAGCCGCCGCTGAAAAGCCACTTTTTATGTCCTCCTACCTCTTACAAGTCGCTGCAACATAAAAAAATGTATAGTTGGCTGCGGAGCAAAGCAGACTCCCTCGTAAGTAAAGTACCTCAACAGAATTATAAAGATAAAGAAGGTTCTTGTTCCTCTTCTATAGTAGGTGCAAAAGGGATAGGAAAAAGTACAATGATGCGTGCATTTACTTCGTTTCTCCCATTTCTGTATTCCGAAATAATACCCATTTATATTTCCTATAATAACAGTCTGGCGACCGAGAGCATGGTACTAAAAAAATCATTGATGAATGTCATAAAAGATATACTACACAGCCACCATGGATTCCCGAAAAATGAGGAGGGTGGTGATCGCCTAGAAATATCACTGGAGAAACATAACAAGTATGTAATGCTGTTTGTAGATGAACTGGATCAATTATATAGAATAGCGAAAGACGATCAAGTGTATTCGAATTCCAAAACATCGTTACACGATTTAGCTTATCTCGGAAATACCAGGTCTGGTAGAATTGTAACTATTTTATGTGGATCCTCAGCTCTATTGTCACATCTTATTACTTGCAACATAGATATAGAAGATCGTCCGTCTTTTCCTCTAAGTCAAGTGGTAAATTTAAATGGAACCAAATACCTCCCATGGAAACTTGAAAGAAGTTTGCCAACTGACCTTGACTTAATTGGTACCATATGTCCTGATTACAAGGACAACCTCGTGTCTAAACGCATTCTGGCATTCTTCTCTGGCTGCACCCCCAGATATGTTGAACGGTTGTTACAAAAAGATGTTGATCCAACATCAATTGAATCGCTTTCTTCTGATGAAAACTTTGGCAGCTCCAATACGCTGCGTCTCGAGAATCTACGTAAAGTTTGGTTTCGTATCTTAGATGCATTGGCAAAAAAAAATGAGGAGTTGTTGACATCGCTCATAGTTGATCAAAACCTTCCATTTACTGCAATTGGAACTATCAATTGGGAGACAAATTTGAAATCTCTTTCGTACGATGAAGTGCGCATTTTACTGGAAGAATTGCAAGACAAGCAAGTGTTGAATCATTTGTTGCATTTAACCGATCGTTCGTATCTCATGTTAAGTGGGGTAGAACACGGCGCACCGTGCTTTGTGTACCCGGGAACTATGATGATGCTTTGTAAACGCAAGCTTCACACTAATTCTATATCCAATTTGCGCATTTCAGCTTCTACTTTCTTTCAAGACTTATTTTCCATGTAAATATTTCTCTTCATGTGCCGTTTTGTGAACTTCCTGTTGGAATCAAGAAAGAATAATTAAGCATATCCATAAGGATATCAAACATCAATAGTTTAAACCTTGTAGCTGATACATTTACAGTATACGTAAAAATAACATCTTACACCTCGATCGACTTGGTGGTTGCATAACTATGGATGACTCACCGTATTCGTCATCGATTTGACCACTTCTTTAATAATGATTTTACTGCAATTACCATCTGGTATTATTTATATTATTAGTATACACTGTTTTTTATAGAAGTATTGTTATTATAACCTCAAGTAATGTAACATTGCACATACCAATTATTTAATTAACAAAGGCTATACAGTATATAATTATGAGAGAAAACATAGACACTTGGGACCAATGAGTAAGGTGCTCTTTGTCAAATAAACACTCTCATGATGATTAAGTTTGTTTTCTTTACCTATATTTCGGCCTAGTACCAAAAGCAACACAAGTAAGCATATTGCTATTTTGATTATTCTGTACTATCTGTAGATAAATCCATTTGGATAAGGACAACTGCCTTATCAAACCAATGGGTAACCTTTCGACATAATTTCTTCTTTTCACTGCTATTGAAATCTAAATACTGATTACTCAATGTTAAAATATCAGTGTGACATTGTTTTTGCAATTTGGGTTGTCGATTCATAGGAATATCTAAGGGCACACATGGATAAGCAGATGATAAGTGTGATAATAAAGAAGTTTCATACAAGAGTCCTAAAACTTTGCTAAATTTCTTGTCGGTCAGAAGAAGTTCAATTTTACATCGAATAGATCTAGCTTTAATACAGTCTGAAACACTAATTTGACTAGTTTGGGCAACTACACTTAACCACAATGTCCAACTTTTAGACACAAGTTCAAATGGATATTGGTTTGAATGTACAAGTTGGATATACCATTGATACCATTGTTGAACTAGTTTATCGACAGCTAGACAATAGTATAGGGACACTTCCCTTAAAATTTGACGCATCAAGGCATCGGAGACATTTGTGAATGTTGTCTTTGCTGTATCCATTTTCTGGACAAGTAAATCGACTGTTTGTTGATGCACAGTTACCCAATTCATCCATAAAAATGTTCTAGAGTCATCCATGAGAAACATTGCGCATGCTTGCAAAGGCGGTGAAATAGGATGAATAGTGCCTAATAGCACTTGTTGCAATTGTTCGAATCGCGTTAATGCATATCCTTCTCGTACCTGCGTGCTCTCATGCGCGTCAAAAGAGGTTTGTTTAATCTGGTCCGATGTACTTTTAAATGCTTTCTTTAAACATACAACTGTGTCCGAATCAAATTCTAATCCTTTCCAACGAATAGAAGTCGTAGAAGAAGTAGAAGACGTTGGCGTGATAATGACACGAACTGCGGATGGGGTGTCTAAATTTAAGGGCATGACGGTAAAGGGAAGTAATATACTCTCTACATCAAGTGTAAGTGACTTAAATGGTTCTGAAGCATGTGAATGTTGTTGGATGGGTAACGATGATTTACCAATATCCTCGCGTATATGGACATTCAATAGATGAGACATGATGGGATGATTGAAAGGAGTATCTTCTTGCTTGTCTGATAGAGTAGAGGAATTTGATGAGGTGGGAAGATCAGGAATCGTGTCGTCTAATAAATTCGAGTTCGATGTAGATTCTTTCAATGGCATCGATAAGGTCACGTAATCTGTCTGATACGGCGTTATAGAAGATGAACTATAGGACGGACCATGAACATGTGTATTATCGTCGCTACTATTATAAACATCAAAATTCAATAAATTCTCATCCTCGAGTCCATTGGGAAGAACAGATTGATTAACATAGTCTGTACATTCGGCAGAAGGTGGTGTGTCCATCTCCACACCAATAGAGCCGACAGATGAAACATGGATGTGAGGAATAGAAGGTTGAATACTAGGTGGATTTATGGATAGAACAGCTGATGGAATAGTTGATTGAGCATGATCCTCTAACGAATCTACGTTAACATTAAGTATATCAGTGCTTTTATGCTCTACGACGACTGTGGAAGATACTGTTTGGATGGATGATTCATTATTGACATTACTATCTTTATTCTTGTCATTATCGTTGTCCTTATCCCCAGTGTGTTGTTCTTCTTTTCGTTTGTGATCTATAGCTACTTTTTGTTTTTTATGAGACGATGAGCAGGATGAGCGTGACTGGGAGGAAGAAGAAGAAGAGGTAGATCCACCTTTCCGTTTAATAGGCATTACTTTCTTTGTTCGAGATTTGGATTCTGATGAGAGAGAGCCCTTTGGAACAGGAGATTGAACGTTCAAATATTGAAGGAGATCCGCATTTGCAATTGCAACTAATGCCATATTTGAATTGGAATTATAAATGGACTAAAGTCGGTTCAATTGGATACTAAACAAAAATTGCCTAAAAATCCTCAGTCTCACTCCGTAGAGAGTCTCTAATCACTATTTTTTATTTTTTTTGTTCCTCCTGTTGACACGAGATTAAAAAAAATATTTTATTTTATGGGTGGTTTATAATGGGCTATGGCTAGAATAAGATCAATCATATCATACGTTTATATATCCTCTATAAAATTTGGCAATTGGCTTAAAACGACAGTAGTCAATGTACGATTGGTCTGGTCGGAATACACACGCGCACGAATAAGCATACGAATTAAATCCGCAAATAAAAACACTTGATTTTGATCTAATTGGAGAGATTTATACTTTCTAACCAATCCATTAATTTGCTGTTCGTCTTGAGGTGAAAAATAAGGTTGGGCTAAGATACCTGTCAAGAATTGAACATCACGGAACGCACTGGATTGATCTAAACGCGAAAGCCATTGACGTTCGTAATAATCAGGTACTTGAAGTCCACGTTGTTTTAATGCTAGAAGACGCAGTTTCAAGTCTAACCAAGGCGGTTCTGGGCTTGATAGAAAGGCTGCACTAATATAAGGTAACAGCTCGGTCCAAGCAGCTTGAAGTGTGGGAGACGCCTGAGTTTGATTTAGAGGAGGAGGAAATAATTCTTTCAAGGTGTCATTGACTAATGTCCATGTTAAGGTACCCGTTTGTTGAGCATCTTTAAATAAAGAAACCACTCCTAACATTGAATCTACAATGGCTTCTGGGTTTTCATTTTCATACAAAGAAGCAACAGGTGCTCTAGGACGTTTAGCTGGACGACGTCTTGGGAGTGTTGTTGTCGTTGTTGTGGGGCGACCAACAGGTGGAATTACTAGAGGTAAAGGGGATACTACAGGAGGATATTGGCGTTCTAATTCTTCTTCCGTACGCACACGCCTTAAGCGACGTCGTTGCGGATATAATTCTTCTTCAGATGATCCAGAAGCTGCCGATTTTTCTTCATAGTCTTCTTCTTCCAAATTTGCGAGTTGATTTTCTAAATTTAGAGAGAGCGGTGAATGTTCTTGACGATATTGATCTAAATTTGTGGCAGATCCATATTCGTCCGGATATTCTACTTCTACATTTAAACGGGCTTGAATTTCTTGTTCTCGACGTCGTTCTTCTTCTTGTTCATCTTCGTATGATTGGGCTCGTAATTCATCCAATGTTGCATTCATAGTCGGAGGTTCTACAGGTGAGGAGGGGTAAGTGGGCAGCATCGAAAAAGGCGCATAGGGATTGAAAGGATTGACAAGATTCAAGACATTCGTTGAATATGGAAGAGGAATAGTTGAAGGAGGCGTATATACATTGGAAATGGCAGAAACAGCGACTCTTGGTACACTAGGAATATAACAAATACTAGTGGATGGATCACACACCTGTGGAAATAAAGGAGAAGGAGAGGCAACAGGCATCGTCGTCCTACGAGAAGCATTTGCTCTATTATTCGCCGTACCTCCATATACAGGCAAATATCGTAATCCTGATAATGGATTTTGCTCAAACACAGACGGCGAAAAAGCCCGTGTTGAGCCTCTTGAAGTAGGAATTGGAATGCGAGGAGATAAAATAATCGATTGTTCTGGAGACTGTCTTAAAGGTTTAGAGGCTAGTGCCCTTTCATATACGCCTAAATTTTGAAACAATGCTTCGTTAAAGGGACTAAATGACCGTCTAGCTTGAATCCATTCAAACAATCCAAGAGGAATTTCAGGAGTATTTGGATTGGCTAATACGGATTCGAGCACAAAGATATCAGGTAAAAACATTCGTAAGTCGTACCGAGTCGGGACCCAATTGGAAGTCGCGTCGTTTGTTGGGACTCTATAAAATACCCCAGGCTCGGTAGAACTAGATGCAAATAACTCGTGATCTTCCTCATTGACCTTTAAATCTTGTAATGCACCTGACAATGTTTGTGTTAAATAGTCTTCGGGGGAAACAAAAGCACGACGTTTTGCTCGAATTCGTTCGCTCGAAATCAATTTGGGCCACGCATCGGCAGGATACGAATTAGGTAAGGCAGGCATGGAATTGAGAGATCCAGCTCCATAAGGAGAGGCTACATTTCGAACAGGAGGTACCCATACACATTTTTTTAAAGCTGTATTGCATTGGAAAGGGAGCTCACATGGGTTAGTATTGTCACAATCCACAAAACTCGTGGACATAGCGCAATCTTCTCAAGCCTTGTAAATCAAATTAAATTACCCAATGTCCTTTTTTTATATTTCTTTCTTACTTACCTTTTATTTTTTTCTCTTCGTAGTGTAAAGATGAAATCAAACATTAAGCAAGAATTATACATTGGGTATTCAATCCTTTTGCTAACAAACAAATAAATAGTAAATCATAAACCAACACAATTCATCGGTGAAAAAAAATCAACATATAATAAAATATAAACAAGCAAGCAAATAGCATAAGATGTCATTCAGAAGATGTCATTTACTTTATTAGGTGTCACCAATGATACGAGTAGTCGGCACTTGAAGCAAGTCATTGTCCAAACACCATTGATGAAGCTCCAAGTAAAAGCTGCTTGCAGCAACAAAAAAGGCACGTCGTTTCAATGTTGTTTCAGAGACATTTGGGGACCCGGCATAGGTTAAATATGAAGAGTCAAAACTTGACCTCACTTCTGCAGCTTCCACAATATCTTTCAAAAATTTAGGTTCGTGCTCATATAAATCATCAGTAGAAGCCCGTAAGACTAACTGGAACTGAACAGTTGAATAATCTCCACTGTATGGATACAAAAACGATTCTGATGCATCAATTTCTGGATGGGATTCGAACAATTCATCATACTTGATATGAAACGCCTTGATTTTGTCTTTAATAGAAAGCGGAGGGGTATGACTCTGGGTGTGACTCGCCGCATGACTCGCCCCCTGAGAAGACGGTCCAGTAGATGAAGTAGTAGAATCATTAGTCAGTGGAGTAGTCAGTGGAACAGGCTTAAAAGAATGTGGATTCTGATGGCTAACGCCAGCAAAGGGAGCAGTTGAATTAAAATCGACCGATGTTTTTGTAGGAGCAAATCTGAACATATACTGCATATATTTCATTTCTGTGGCCCGCCATACATGAGAGGGATCTTGGGTAAAAATATAATTTGGAACCGTATGGAGTTGACCATCATATCCCCAAATAACTGTAAATAATGGAGTGACACGCAAGACACGTCCTTGGATGTTTCTTACCGTGATCACTTCTCCAATACGATGCGTTTCTGCCAAAAAAATAGCGATCGAGCCAAAGACATTGCTTAAAATCCAGTTTGCCGCAAGCGCTACAGCCAAAGAAGCAATTCCTGCGGCTGCCCATACCGGTGTCATGTCCACCCCTATGCCATTGATAATCATTAACAATAACATACTTCCTAGGACTAATGAAATGACCGAATCTAAGGCTGAACTAAAATTTTCATGATGAGCATCTCGATTAATGGCAGATTGTTGAATACGTTCTAATGTCGCCGAATGTGCTGTATGAGGATTTGTGCTGGTCCCTTTCTTGGTAATCATACCACCATCTTTCACTTTTGTTTCTCGATGGACGGCATACCCTACTTGAATCCATCTCAACATGAACCGAGGTAATTTTTTAACGATTTTGGACCAACAAGAACTTTCGGTAAATTCTAACCAAAAGACATACCTAAAACGTTCAATGGCAAACAACACACACGCAATGAGAATGGCATAAAAAATCATATATACACTTTGAACGTCGACAATAGCATCGGTGCCTAGAAGAAAGAACGAATTGTCATTTGAAGATGTTTGTTGAATGATATACCACAACACGCAAATGACCAAAATGACTTGTATGACAAATGCCACTGGGGTTATTAAATATTCGGCTACACCAGCAGTCCATGATATTTTCCATATTTCAATGAGTGTTTCTTGATCCAATTCTTCAGGTGTTTGTTTTAATTCGACTTTTACATCTTGCAAGACATTCTTTAAATCAGATTTTAGTTCAGATTTCACTTCTGATAAAGCTGGTTTTAGGGATTTAGCAACGGGAGGATGATGATGACTTAAAGCTTTCTTGTCCGATGGTTTTTTGCTTCCAGAAAGTTTCTTTTCATTTTCCTTTGATTGATTTGATAGATTCGATTGTTTTGAATCCGTTGAGTTTTTTGATTCCTTCTCATCCGTACAAGAGGAGGATAAAATTATTGATGACGGTTGATCTTGACCTCCTAGTGCTTTTGTGTTAATTTTGAAATCACCAAAATACTGAGAAATAGAATTTAAACTTTTCTTTGCATTTCCGGAAGATGAAACAAACGTGAAAATTATGATATTGAATATGAATTTGACAATTACTCGAATCAAAGAATGTCCTCTAAAGATAATAATTGCCAATGCAAATAAGAAATAATATTGTCCTATCATTCAAAAAGGCAAATATAGATGGTGGATAAATGGACAAATAAATAAATTAATCCAATAAAATAAATAAAATTACAATTTACACACAAGATACAATGTTGTAACATATGATACATAAAATATTACAAGACATTCATAGGTTCATATTTATATTCATGTATTTGGTACCAGAAGCTACATGCAACATCCAACCAAAATATTTAATCATTTAGGCAAAGTATCTTCAAAATATATACTCTCATGCAAGAAAAGACATTATATAACTCAATGATATTACATAACACAATCAAAAATAAATGAAGATAGAGTAATATAAATTCTAAAAAAAGTCAATGTCCAAATACTTTCAGTGGAAAGATTCTTATTTATATCTGTATATTATATATGCATGGGATTGATTATAATATACAGATAAACCAACTTCTAAATATATATATGTGGTTTTAAATTTGCATCTTTGATTGTATTCGATATCATTTGATTTAAAAAATACTGCATGGTGCGAAAAAGATGCCATACACATTACAGTTTTAACATGTGTATTTTGTCAACATATCATTATATCATTATATTATTCTTTTACCTTTATTAACCCTATTTTCGTGCTAACTTGTTTTCTTCATGTTTTCTCTTTCTTCTTATCTTTCTACGACTGCTGTTTCTGGTATTCCTGCTGATGTGAGCACGAATAATGATCCTATAATGAAAAATGGTATCATTGATATATATTCGACGCCAAACCATCAACGAATTCTCCCAACGTTTCAGATTCGTCATCAAGGTGCACCTAATTTGGAGGCCTTTAGGCAAAATCTAACAAGTAGGTATTTGAATTTGAACGGACAGAATGGAATAGTGCCTGTATTGAAACTTGAAAACTTACCTTGGAGAAAAGATGAAAAGCAAATAGATGCTGATTTTGTGCTTGCGGGAGGATCGGTATTAAATGCTTTACATCAAAGCAACAAGTTTGAAGATGCATTTTCATCGTCTGATCTTGATTTTTTTATTATTGGTGAGTCAGATGAAGCCCAACGGGAGTCCGCAAGACGTTTAATAGAACATTTTGAAAAGGTTGCAAAGGACAATGCGAGTCTACAAACTGGTGTCAATACCTCTAATGGTTCCTCGTGGTCCTTTTGGCCAAGTTCAAGTTCAACTTCTAATCGTGCTCCTTTGCCTCGCATTGAACAGCATGTTTCTAACTCTTCTGATTCTTCCCATTCTGATATTTGGTTCGCTAACAAGGGCAGTGTGGTACAAATATGGATGAAAGGAATGACACGCGTCATTCAAATTATCATGCTGCCAGACGTGAAGTTGTACAGTGATATATTGAACAACTTTGATCAAAGTTGTTGTAGTTTTGCGTATGATGGGCAGAGTGTATGGTCGACTCCAAGCGGGTTAGAAGCAATGCAAACGGGTGTCAATGTTTCCAACGAAGAACGTTATAATAGGTTGCATCATTACAATGTAAAAAAATCCAAGTGTAACTTTTACGCACGCATGCGTAAAATGGAAGCAAGGGGATTCGAAACGAAATTCAAAACAAATGACTTTAGAAACATGTCTGTAGAGGATGAAAGATACGTTGGAACTGAAGAAGGAAATAAGTCCTTGAATAAGTGGCCATTGTTTGAAAGTCGTGCGCATTTTCATAATCTCGCATTATTGATTTGGTTAGGATATACCCATCCCACGCCATCTGCGAAACAAGTACAATTAATGACATTTAGAGAAGACAATCGGCAAGGACAAGGACAACGAATGGTACCGTCGTTACGTTCTCTCATGAACCGTACATCTTCGACTTCTACCACAACCAACATTGGTCAGAAATTGGACGAGATGAAACTATAAAGATCAATTGATTAACCTCATTTTTTTGAATACACCCTTTCTATTTGTTATTTTTTTCAATTAACTATTAACTATTCATTTACTCTCTCTTTATTCATCAATTTAACTCCTTTTATTCGTCTTCTTTTTATGTTTGTATTGAATCAGCTCTTTCTTCATTGGTTTTTCTTTGTCAAGCATTCTTTGTCTACTTTGTTTCATTTTTTTCAACTATTCAAATATACAAATAATTTATTTTAATTTCAACTTGTGTATAAGTCTATACAGAATGATTCCAGATAAAAAAGTTGTAATCATCCCAAAAGAAAACCATTTTCTTCCTGTGATAATGTGCTGATTTGAAATCTTAATTCCTGCTTTGACTTTTAGTAAATCGATATACGCATATATATTGCAATCATGATTACAATTGATTCTAGCTAATTCATAGAAACCTTCGGTTATTGAAATATATCCAAAATCCAAAATGGAATTATCTTTGGATAAATACGGGAGACAATCAATTATCATCAAGATGTCTTCTTTTTGAATGTCGGTTAGTTTCAACTCTTGCACCTTTAGCTTTAATCGCTCAAAATTTCCTAACACCTCCTCGATATATCTATATCTTTCACCCGATATGTTTTTTGGAAATCTGTCTTTTAAACTGATATAACTATCAACCATCGATTTAGCGTCGATTTTTCGAAAATCATCACATTTAAATTCTTTTGCTACATTTTTAAATATGTCATCTGTTAATTCAAGGTCGATTCCACTCGTTTTATATTCTTCATATAGCGAGTTATATTCTGATAAAAACGAGATACAACAGCTAATTTCTTTAGGAAGAGATTGAATAGGTATGGCATTTCCAAGTGACTTTATAGACATAGTTATTTATCTTTACTATATCATTCATATACATCATATGTCATATATAGTGTATAAGTTTCTCACTCGCAAACAGTAAAGCAAATAATTCCACCTAATACATAAATTATACATGCATATGCCTTAAACCCAAAAAATTATAATAAGGTTATTTTATAGTTGAAAATAAAGTATCCCATGCAGAAGATGAAATAGTAGATTAAAGTATTTTATATATTATGTAAAATTGAAATAATAAATTTGAATAGAGACATGGAATCTGATAAATCACTTGTATTTATCATATGAAATATGAAAACATGTTACTTTGAAAAGGTAGCCAAACATGTTATGACCAATACAACAACGACTGTAAAAAATATTATCGGTAGTAAATCCATCCATTGGACCGAAAATGCAGTTTTTCTATAGTAGTAATCATCCAATATTATGTGCTCAACATTTATAGGGAATGTGTAATTATCATAAAAAGTTAAACTGGCTTTACACATTGTGATGATATTATTTAGCCATTTGAAGTTATTTTTGTCTGGAATCTTATATTGTAGGTTAATCGGAAAGCATTTGCTGAATACCACACTTAATCTATGTAATTCGTATAAAGTTTCAATGTCATGAATGGAGTAAACATATTCAATTTTTCTTAACGACAGTGATTGTGTACATGTGTAATTATAATTGAACGTACAATTCGATTCGCAGCTAGAGAGGATAGTAGTTGTTGGGGAAACTAAACATGTTTTATCCTTATAACGGTCTGAATTATACTTCATTTCGTCATTACACACTTGTTGATATAATAGTATTGATTGGTCAATAAACTCTGTAATTGCATCATATTCGTATGTTCTTAGGTTATGTTCCATCAAATATCCTTGATTTATACCAATACTATATTGGAGCTGTTCGCTAAAAGGCATAAAAGTATTTATCATTTCTTCATTACACGTTTGAGAATGAATTGACAGAATAGATTGAATATATTCAATCAGTATGAAAAGAAGAAGGAATCTGTATATCATCTTGAGAAATTTTACTGTAAATGAGGAAGTATAATTAATGATCTGAAAAATATATTATTCTGGTCGCTCCCACAAAATTCGTTATCGATTTTGAATGCATGGGTTTGTCTTCAGCAACATGAAAACAATTCCATGAATATTCATTCAATGATCCTTGTTCTTTTATCAGGTTATATCAATGGTTTCATCAAATCAACATATATATCACGTATTTCCTTGACACTTTATCACCTTATCAATACCTACACTAACTGAACTCAAATATGATTCCATTCTTTTATTCGTCACCCATTAAATCTATCAATGACCATGCTCCATTTCCATCTGATTACGCATCTTATTATCAAGGAATGTTCGGCTCTAATGCTAATAAATCATTGGATAATAACTTTTTTGTGTGGAGAAATAATATAGGCTCTATAGAAAAGCCGCTACGTCTGGACGCATTGAAACAGATCAATTTACATACCACGTTGATGCTCTCCGAAACATCACGCGGCAAACGTTATTCTTTTAGAGTAGATAATTCAGGATTATTACTAACGGAAGGAGGATTCAAACATCAATGGAATACCATAGGGAGTACATGTATGGATGAGAATAGCTATTCTTCAACCCATAGACTCCGTTTTAATTCTATTCAAAACTGGAAATGTCGCACACAGGTAGTCAAAAGTGGAATTGCCATTGATACAGGATCTATTGCAGATGTAAATATATTCAAAAAAGGTGACATTCCTTCGATCGAACTACGTGGAAGTGTGTCTCGGGTAGGTCTTTTTGCGAAGGTATTAAATCAAAGCGTTGGCTTGAAAGTAGGTGATATTCCTGCTAGTTCTGTGATTGGGATGTCGATTGACATGATTCCTAATAGACTTTCCTTGTCGACCCTTATTATGCCTCAAGCGTCGATCAGACTTGGATTTCAATATAAATCTATAGATGAGACCAAGATGATTCATTCAACTATTCACTCGAATAGCAGAACATGGACCGCCTCAGCTCGTTGGGCTCCTTGTATCAATAAACAACTTGGAATTTGGTGTGAAGGTAGGGGATATAAACATCCCAAAATTGAGTCTCTTATTCTTGGTGTACGATCAAATCAATCTCTTGCATTTCTTAATTCAGTAATAGATAAAAAATCAAATTCTATAAACTTGTATGGTAACATTGACCTGATTGGAAAGGAAATGCAAATAGGATTGGATGACTCTGTTTTTTCTGTAGGATTCCAAGTGAGACCGAATGCGACTCGATCAATAAGCGTTGGGATCAATTTGGAGGACTAGTGAACTAGCTTTTTTTCGTGATTGATTTTATTATTTTATTTCGTTTATTAATATGTTAATATCATCTACCAAATAACTAGTTCTTAGTTTGCTTCTTTCTCTATCTATTTTTGTACTTTATATATGTTATGTATCTTCCTGTTACTAATCTGTTGAAAAAAAATAAACAATGTAGTTGACAATGCTTATTTGAAAAAGAAAAAAGAACAAAATACCTATACATATAAATTACCTATAAATGACAACTCCTCAAGCCCAAACAATTTTTCTTTGTTTTACCGAAGATTTTTTTGGAGGAACGGATGAACAACGAAAGGTATTTTTGACCCTCGAGGAAGCACTGGAACACAAAAAACACATTTCATTACATTCCAAGAGACATCCACAAGTGTTGATTCAAGAAATAAAGTTAGTTCCTGATGGTTCGCCGATTGTAAAATATCATCATGATGAATAAATGTAATATATTTTTCTGTATGGTTAAAGAATGCCATGCACGTTTACATATAATACATCCAGTTAGGTTATAGATCATTCAAAGTTAATATTTATAAATTTACTCCACATCTTTTCCGATACGATCGTTTTCATGTCAGAGACATTCTTGAATGTCACTTCATACAAAAACGAATCTCTCACTATCTTGTCCACTACTTTTAACACAGTTGACACTCAATTTAGAACAGGTTCTCATTCTTTCATCGGTCAATACGATTGGAGTACTGTGGATCCTTCTCAACAAAATTCTGATCTTATCAATTATCAAGAAGTACTCGAAAATATCACATCCATTTATGAATCTTTTGACCAATGGGAAAAAGCAATTCATGTGAAATATTCAGAAACCGAAAGAAATGCAATTCTCGACCGTGTAATGAATCCACAAGATAGTGAGGTGCAACATTCCAAGAAAGACTGCCTTGGGAAAGAAATACAAAAAGATATCAAAATTGGATTGACTTTGGCTAAACCCCGTCTTGCCTCATTTACATGTTTTCCTTTTCATGTTCATACTGCTCTTCATTGGAATGTTCTTACATCCCCGAGCGAAGAACTTTTGCTTTCTAAAGTACAAGAATCAGAACAATTGAACTCAGTTAGTACTTCTTCATCACAATCAAGGGGAGGCATATATGTCCTTGAATGGGTTAGGCAACTTGCTTTGTTTCAACCTCTAAAGAAAACATTTACGATCTCAACCTCTGGTGGAGATCTTTATGTGATGGCCCAAGCTCTGTTAAATTCTTCAAGTTCTGAGAATGCCTGGAAATGTCATACTTTAAGTTGCAGAGTTGTTCATTCAACGACGTATGAATTTGCCTTTCGAATTAGTTTTGGTGATGAAACTCGGCACGCATTCCTGCGTGTGAATGTAGAGGGACATCTATTCATTTCTTCAGAATCCCAAGGTACCATATTCACTCTTTTGGATTTTACCTTTGAAAATGGTGGAGTCCGAACTAAATTGAAAGATATTCAAAATAATCGTTTTATATCCAGTACATTAACCTGGGTTAAACATGAGGAACTTGGCGCATACTTTCAAATTATGGTCAAGGATAGAAAGAGGAAAGCGCGTTAATTAACAATAGGTTGCATTTGGGACAATCATGATAATATTCCTCGGGTATTTATATAATGTATTAAAATAAATGAAAAGAAGATTATAAATATATCTATAGAACAAACAATTAAAATTCAACAACAAAGAATAAGAATAACCTATTTAAGAAGTAGAGAAATATCAAGAAACGAAACATCCAAAGAATGACGTTCTTCTCTTGTATTATGAAGTTTGTACGCCTTGAGATACAAACTCCCTACTTGGTCCTTTAAAGATACTGGGAGTTTTGTATCTGACTGGAAATATTTGGCAATGATAGTAATTAGATATCGTTGAGCATGATATGTATTTTTAATGTATTTATAAATGCCGCATTCCGCATCTTGTAATGCGAACTGATATCTATTCACTTGAGATTCATAAAATTGATTTTTAGCACGCGCATTTTTATTTAGAGCATCTTGGATCAAACACCTTGTACAAGGCCCTGAATATTCTGAACATTCTAACTTTAATTGAAGATGGTTATCAGTTTGAGTTGAATCTGATGTTGCGGATTCAGCTGATTCAGTAGATTCACTTGATTCATTTTCCAAACTTAAACAATACTTTAAAAGACAATCCGTTAATTCTTTATTTACTTGCTGAAGCTCACAAATTTCAGTGACATGTTGATGTTCTATTTGTTGTAAATATTTTAATCCTAAACTACGGAGTGAGAGATATTGAAATAAACTCCATTTAAGATCTCTATCTGATTTGTTACTCGCACACAATAAAATTTCACGTTCAGCATTACTTACAGAGGCAAAAGCTTGTACTTTTTCGGAGGACGAGGGTCCCGATTGCAAAATTTCCATCATTTGATCTTCTACAGCATGTCCCTCACACAATTCCGCTAACTTTCGATTCGCCTCTTCTACCTGCGATTTTTCTCGAATCACAGATGCCAAGTGTGTCTTCAATGCCAACAATTCACTTTCATGTTTCGCTTCCTGTTGTAGATTCGATGTAGTCATTGATACTTTCATCTGTTTCAATAAATCTTCCACTTCTTTCAATTGTTCATCCTTGAGAGCTTTTAATTCTTTGATCTCACCACGAGCAGCCTCTAATTTCTTATGAGTGGACTCTGACAACTTAGTTGCCGCTTGTAATTGATCGAATTGAATTTTCATCGCTACTTTCATATCTATTAGTTTCTGTTGTTCTTGTTTGGCAGTATTGCAAAATGCAAGAGCGTCGGTAGAAGATTTTTGAACTTCCGAGCGCCATTGTTGATTGCTTTGCTTCATGACTTCAATTTCTTGTTCAAGATCACGAATACGAGCATGTGCTTGTAACACAATGTTGTTCGAGGTTTCATTCGAAGTAATGGAAACAGATTTCCAATGAGCCGTATCCTTTTCATACTTGGTGCTTTCTAAAATCAACAGTTCTTTCAAGTTATCTATTTCCACTGTGAGAACCGCATTTTTATTTATTTCTTCTTCATATTTAATATGCTTCTCGTTGCATTCATCTTTTAACTTTCTTAATTCTTTTAACTCTTTTAATTCGTTTACGTCCATTGACATATTACGCACATCATTCAAATTCGATAATTCTGTGCGTGTACAAATAGGTACAGCAGAAGGCGAGGTTAGCAAAACGGGAGATGTTGTTTCATATAATGGTTCAGGTAAATTTTGAGGCTTTTGATTAAACACAATTTGTTGGTTCAGGAACCACTGCTGTTTGGAAGTTTCAATGTAACATTGCCATAGCAACATTAAACTTTCAGATACCATTCTTAAATCAGGTAAAGACTGCGATGTAAGGGGAACATTTGAATGGGGATTAGAAAACGAAGAAGAGGGTAATGAATGATAAATAAACTGATGATGAGATGGGTGAGATAGATTATTAAATGAATTTTCAATGTAGGGAATGGATGAATTTATCGTTGGTTGATTCATATTTCAGACGAATTACAGAAAGAAAGGGTAAGTGGTAAGAGTGTATGTATTGGAATAACATATTATATGATAATGTTTAACAAGATAGTTGATATTGAAAGATGCAATTGGGCGCTGATTTAGTACAGAAAATATGTTTTATGTTTTATGTTTCATGTTTTATCATTTATGTATTTTGCTCGATTGAAATTCATCTCTTCGATTTAATTCCTATAATCATATCACTAAAGATTCACAAAAATAATTGTTATAGATCCTCCATGGGTTCGTGTATGACTCACCTTTCTCCTGCTCCTAATGCCATGGAGAGAGCAAATGGACCTCCTCTTTTGTATATGACTTATGATGCGTACGCATCTGCTGTTGGTGAATGTACTTCATTTAAGAAAAGTCAACAGAAAGGACTGACAAAAAAAGTGTCGTTTAGTGAATCGTCTTTCAACGGATCATCTCGTATGCTCTCCCCTACTGTAGACCTCAATATTCTACCATCTACTCTATCATCTTCCCCATTACCTTCGTCGACTCCAACTCGTACCAAGCATTTACATACAAAGCATAGTCAACGAATGGAGGATATTAAGTTAGAGTCTGAAAGTCCTTCTAAGCCTCTTTCTAAGATCCTGAGTAAATATGGTATAAAGCAAATGACTCTGAAAGATTTAGAACATAAACGCGATAGAGCATTATTAATGTATCGATGTGTTCGTCATGCGATGATCTCTGATACACTCCAAGACGCTCGACTTATTTCAAATTCACGAGTGATGGTCGCCTTTGGATCTCACGACAATATACAATGGGTACTTACAATCATGAACCTAGTGGGGAAAGAACAGATTTATAAATCCGCTACTTTTCAATCTCAAGCTGAATATACACATAGAAAATCCAAATCTCGTTCTAAATCACTTGCGCATCTTAGTAGTACATCGTCCAATTCTATTCTACCTTTAGGGATCTTTGCCACTCCTCCTCCTGGTCATTATCCAGAACATAATATTCCTATAAGTCCTATCTACAGTAACTTTTTCCCTGCTTCTCCTGGTCCCCCTCTCTCTTTATATGAAAGGAAATTAAATGAAGAAATGAATGAAGAAATGACACTTTTAAATAAACAAAAGAAACTTATTTTCGACTTGTTGAAGACAGATACCAAGAAGGGAGACCTAGTTCGTTTTAGCATTATTAAAAAGATTCTACAGTCAAAAATGATAGATCCATTATGTACGCTTTGGACTCAATCTCAACGTCAAACATCTACTTCTCAGGCCGCTTTATCTTTTTTTTCTGATCAAATGGAAACTTGTAATTTTATTTAATTATTATTGTGTTTATTTCATGTTCCTTCTTTATTTACAAATATTACTTTTTTATATTGTTAATAAACCTAATCTTCGTTATATACACGTATTATATTATATTTTTATCTACATTTCTGGATTAATATGCATGGGATCACATTTAGAGGCACAAGAATGCTGTGAAAAGTTACAAAAAATGATATGTATTATAAAATGTAATGCATGGGTTGGATGTTGGAACTTCATTTTGAAACCAAGAACGTGTAAAAATTTATTATTTATTTAAACGAAGAAAAATTTCTTGCATGGAATCTTATCCCGTGTAAACGGAATGTTGAGAATAAATGCTCTTTTAGTATCTTTGTATAGATTTCAAATTTGTCACTTTTACATTTCATGTCATTCAGTAACACATAATCTTTTACTTATTGGAATCTGTATATCTGTATACGTATGAGTGGATTAGGTCTATGTATTCTTCCTATTGTGGATCCATATTCCTCCATGTTATCGCTTCCTATTCAACCTTGTCAATATCCAAATATTTTTAAACAAAGGAAACGTATGTTCAATCACCTTTCTAACATCTGTCCTAAAAAAGAGGAAGATAATGAAATGACAGATGGGTCAAAACGAGTGAAATGGACATCGAATGCACAAGAAAAAGGAAAGATAGACAAAGAAGAAAGCATTCCAATCGCAATAAATGGACCCATTTCAAGTTCGTTCAATTCATCTACTTTAATGGGCCCCTCATTGAATACAAATTCGAATTCCAATTCAAACAAGCGTAGCAGGTATGATGGTGACAAGACAAGACCTATAGACTCGGTTGACAACGAATCTATATGCCCGTGGGAAACTCTTACATATCCTTCTTTAGTTCATACAATCTTTGAGCATCACGTTGACGCTAAAGGTCGTATCGATAGAGTCGTTGCTGAAAATGCACTACGCGCGCAATTTGAGATGTTAAAACAACAACATGAACGTGCTTTAATAGAACAATTTCAAAATTTTACGACTTTTAATAAAGACTATATCTATAGGACCGTGAAAGAAAATGAGTTATCTTATGTTTCATAGATTGTTGAATAAACTTTTTTTTTCGTTTTGTAATTAATAAATCGATGAGAACCCATTCATATGTTTCAATATGTTCATGTTTTCCACCCAACACGTGCGAATTAAAAATGTTTTGAAATACGTTATTGAAATAAACATCCCATGAATTTCTAAAAGCTTCGAGACAGGTAGTTCATCAAAGACGATTTTAATTAATTAAATAGTTTTGTTAACCTTTTAACCATAAATCACTAGAACTGGTGGAGCTCTCCACCACACCAGTGAGGGATTTACAGAGAATACGGACTTACCTTTGTAAAAAAAAGGTTCACCGCATGAATGTGCTTATAACATTCATACATTAATCAAAAAAAATAAAATAACATAAAATATTACATAATATATTAATCTATGAACCTATTTCTAACCCTTGTTTGTTTGAATACGCATCAAGTAATCTGGTCTTTCTTGTTTGGTTGCCAAATTAAACATTAAATGTTGATGATGATGAGAGCTATTTATATCGCGGTTCCAATACATACCACACTCATTGTTGGAACAATGGAGTACGTGATGGACTTTGCGAGTTATAGCTTCAGGTTCTTCTTTTTCTTCCTGTCTTTTTAACTTACATTTCAAATAAACAGGTTCTAATTTGCTTTTACATGTGAAACAAAATTGGGAAGTATTATATTCATCGATTAATACAACGGTGACACCTTGACGTTGCTTGAGTTCTTTTAGAAACTTTTTGTTGGGGGACGCACCTACTCCACCCTTCAAAAACCCATTTCCTTTTTGACTCCAATCTCCCACTCCTACTACACATGTTTTGGGGGTAGGACCTACTATTTTCTTGCAATGTTGAGTTAACGTTTTCGCACTGAATGTCTTGACTTTAAATTTAAACTTGGGTAAGGCTGAGTTTCTAAATGCTTGAAAGAGCATATCCGCATGTTCTATCAAAAAATCGATTCCTTTTAAGATTTCTTCTGGATCTGCGGTTTTAAAGGAGGGTGTTTCAAGGATAATAGCTCTTAATTCAGGATTACGCTTTAGAAAATTTTGATAATAATATCGTTGTTCGTGCATCTTAGATTCATGCCGATATTGTTTAGTTGACAATGAAATGCAATCTTTCTTCGATCTATCATTCGACGTACTTGCAGAAAATAACGTAGTGTATCCAGGGTCAATTCCTACTATTCGATTGATTTTCTTGAAATCAAAATTATTGGGTAATTGATACTCTGCATCTGTTTTATGTTTACTATTTGCTTTACTTTTTATAATTTTTCCAAACACAGGCACAGTTCTAGATACTTCCATCGTAATTGAACAAGAATATCCATTCGTTGATATGCGGTACGCAAATTTCTTCTTTTCTTTTTCAACCTGCTTAATATTAAATAAAGTATTCCAAATCAATTCCTTATGAGTGTCAAACCAGGCTTTTGTCACAAGAGTATCTCTAGATTCTAAAAGATTAAAAGTTGGATATGCCTGAGTGAAAGGATTGCGTTCTTTCCTTTGAATCCATGTCAATAATTGTTGTAAAGACGAATTACTAAAGGCTACGTGAGAAAGAGAAAATCCTTCTTTCATGGGTAATATAGAAAAGACTCTCACTCCCTTTTTGAACCCTCCTGTAATGCTGTCTTTTTCAAGTGCCAATGCTTCCATATCAACTAAGAGTTTGATAGAGAGTTTCACAAACAAATCAAAATTCTTTCCAATATTTTCTTCAGA
>Ga0206957_1020_pt1 | contig 46678 bp, 43 predicted proteins | sample Alteio_BWOrgHeat_32_FD_152975 | JGI IMG/M metagenome (GOLD analysis project Ga0206957, IMG submission 152975) | Enriched cells from forest soil in Barre Woods Harvard Forest LTER site, Petersham, Massachusetts, United States -... | ecosystem: Environmental > Terrestrial > Soil > Temperate forest >...
AATATGTTATGGTGTTTTATTTTTTTTAATTAATGTATGAATGTTATAAGCACATTCATGCGGTGAACCTTTTTTTTACAAAGGTAAGTCCGTATTCTCTGTAAATCCCTCACTGGTGTGGTGGAGAGCTCCACCAGTTCTAGTGATTTATGGTTAAATCTTTACGAAGTTGACATGTGATTGAATAAAATGAAAGCGAATGCAAGTTAGGTAACTTATATAAAAGATCAAGTTTATATAGAAAAGCAGAGAAAACCCATGAATGATGAGGATAACATCTCTAACAGGCACAGCAGCACAGAAGTACTTGCATGGATCAGAAAAGATATGAAGTTTCTTTTGTTTTTTTGTTCATTGTATACACCTAACTATCACAGATCTTATTCGTTACAGCCTATATCCATCCTCGAATACTCACTGTTAACTGCGAAAAATGAATGAAATAGAAAGCTCTCTCATTACAAATAAACATATTTTTCTTTGCATTCCTGAACAAGTCAATACCTTAGAATGCTACCATAAAGAAGTTACTAATCTCCAATCACATTTCTGTGGCCTTGTGTTTACTGACATCAAGACATGTGAAGAATATATGAACATGACTTCAGCTAATATAGGACAAGTTGACGATACCATGATATATATTTGCGGAGATATTCTGAAAAATTATACTGAATTGAAAGACCTATTACAAATTGTCCTTCCACTCAAATGGAATATCATTCAAGAACTGTCTCATAATTATGAGGAAAAAGACATAGAAATAACAATAACAAATAGTCAACTCATAGGACTCGGACAAGTTCCTTTAAATATCTATAACACGGGGGTATATTTTAGAAAATATTTCAATTCGAATAGGAAATCTAAGTTAAAAGACTATTTCGATCTTGTCAGTCACGAACATGAGTTTCAATCTCTTACTGAATCGGACAAACCTTCAGATGCCCTTCGTACAGGTATCTATTTAACTAAAATCGTGGAAGAAGTGAAAGAAGAACTCAAGTTAAATCTCTTACGATGTTCCTCTAATTTACGGGGTCCTACGGGCAACTTTAAGGAGATTGATGTAGACATTGTGAATCAAGTGAATACTCTTTCTTCTCTGTTCTTTAAACATTCTTCCCCTCTCAATCATGTACTAGCACAAGTGTATGAAAACAAACTTTTTACTAAATCGAATGACTCATCCTCTATCGCTCGTGATTCGTCTGTATCCTCTGTTTCATCTCTTCTTGTCGAAAAGAAAGCCAAAATCAAGGAGCATTCAGATAAAAGTAAAGATATGAATAGAAATGGATTAATTGCCTTTTGTACTTTTTATAAATCTAAATCTCAGGTGAATGATGTTCCGAATAACATACAAGGAAATGTCTCAGAAGAAGATATCTTCGATTACCGCTACAAAAAAGTGACCGTCTTGACAAAGTTACGTTTTAGATTAAAGAAAACAGTGACTGATACGACACTTAAAAAACAATTTGATATTGTTCTCTATCCTGATTCCGTATTCATTATTTCTTTATGGACGAATCGATTGTATACCCATGAGATTGTTCCTTCCGTCCTGCCACTTGATAAACTCCCTATACGCCTGGGTTATGTCATTCGTTGTTCTAAAACTGAAGCTGTGTTTAAAAACAATCAAATGTTTATTTATGAAAATGGAACTTGTATTCCGTTACAACAACCCGATATTGAAGGTGTTAAAGAATTGAAAGCATTGTACAGTAAAGAGAATGTAACGGATGAAGTCATTCATTATCGTAAATTTTATTTTAGTCTAAACAAGGGAGATTACGAAAGACCTATAGTGTAAATATATTTAATATTCGAAAATAAGATGAGATGGATGAGATAGATCACATCACTCAAGTTTAGGGTCTGTCAAAGGTTTCAAATCACCTGGACTTAGGGTATAGTCTATTTTTTGATATTCCATATTATATTCTTCATTTTTTGTTGGTCCATTTTCAATCGCTTTGTATTTTAAAAATTGCTTTTTTTCAATCTCGTTTACGAGTCTTAATCTCATTAGATCTCCCTTAATTTGTTGTGTATTTTGTATATGTGTGAAATAAAAATATGGGATTTCATCGACGAACTGAACAAATGTTTTTGATACTCGAAAAGTGATGCCTAACCAGCTAGGATTTGAAAGAGGTGAGCTGATGTTGTCCAACACAATTTTGTGAAGATATTTTTTATTCGTAGAGGTAGAAAAGAGAACCACCGAATGATGATCTAATGAGATTTCGAAAGACTCTTTTGAGTCTTTATCTTTAATTTTCAGTTTCCTTTTATTGAAACTACGCGCGTCATGTTGTACAGATCCAACCTCCTCATAGCAAGAATAGATACCAATACATGAATTATCTGCTAAATCTAGAGCTTGATCCGAATGAAAACGCATTCTCCGATAAGTAGGTTGGTAGATTTCAATCAGTGCGTGATTGAATTCTAACCCTTTTAAATCGTTTGAATATGATTCTCCTATAGATACATTCTGAATATATTTCATGAGCTTATGATGTATTGGCATCATTTGTTGGGATGAATGGGTATAGATAGATGTTGTTCGAACGAGAGGAATGATGACATTCGATGGGTTCATTTCCTTGGTTACAGCAACGAGATTTGCACCTTTTCGTCCTGGGGCGATATCTTCGAATTGTAGGGAGGCAGTGAGTTGTTCAAATAAATTCGTCTTTGATTCATTATTTCCACTCAATATCATATCAACATCAAGAGGAAACTGTTGAAACATAATAACATAATTATTTGGAAGAAAGCCAAGAAAAAACAATAACAAGTATGAGTAGTATGACTACTACATATTCAATGATGCACTATCAATTTAAAAATGAGGAGTACATATTAATGCATGGGTTAAATAATCATTGGAGTTGTTTTATCTTAGTTAAACGGTAAATCGATTGATGACAACCGGACATTAAACTCAAAATTGATTCAACTTTTATTTGTAAAATTGTAAATCTATATATTATATATTAGACAATCAGTCAATTAGTTTTATAAGCAAATCATAAAATATATAAAAGAAGTATTTGTAGTCTTTTTTAATTAAACTTCATATTGAGGGTGGGGAAAAGTCAAATTCCATCTAGGCGCTCTATTTGGTTTATCCCCGTTTAACGTATACAGAGCTTCAGCCCGTAACGTATACTTCACACCTTGTAGTAATGTGGAACCTTCATGCTTTAAATGATGTTCAAAGACCAAGGCTCGTCCAGTTACTGGTCTTACAGATACGTGTTGAATAGGATTCTGTGTTGGATCTGTTTCTTTTAATCGTTTTTGTTCCAACAGATGACGACCATAGCCTAGTGGTGCTGTCGTGAATGTTGTTTCTCCTCCATGTCCTTCTTTGACGTCATTTAAATACAAGTGGATCGTAATGTACGTTTGTTCAGTGGATGTTTCGTTGACATATATACCATCATTGTGAGGTTTAAAATATTCCCCTGGTTTATATTTGAGAAATCGAAGACGCTCATTGACACGTGACAGGTTGTGTCCTAGCCATTTCTTGGGAAGGTAGGGATGAACGCGTCTATAAATCTCAGCTGCTAAATCTTGATTGTCGAGGATCACGCGATAATTGTTTCTTTGTGATTCAACACGAAGTTGCTGCGCGCCCACTAGAGCTTCTTCATATCCTATCACTTCTGTTCTCTCGATCATATCCTGACATTCTTGTTCTGTAAATAAATGATCAATGATCATTGCATAGGCATCTTTCTTTTCAGGAAATAGGGGCAATAAATTCAAACGTTCAACTTCCACTGCTCTGGAAAGACTAGACATTTTTTGGTTATTCTTCCGAAATGTCTTCAGTGAGTCAATAGTAAACAGAGAGAATGGAGCAAGCGGGATAAAAGAGAAGGGTAAAAAACTTATTGGGAGAATCCTATGAAGTGTGGACGATGATGTGCGCAACGTGTTTTTAATGCTACTATACCGCAAATATTGCATTATGAAATAATTATAACTTTTCGTATATATTCTATATAGCAAATACAGGAAACTTAATACATGTACGGATTTCAACAAATTTTCAAGTTTATTTAATTTGAATTTTCGATTCAAAATAATCAATCCCATGCATCACCAGCAACAACAAACCCTATACTTTATTTTACCTCTTCCTTGTTATTTTATACTAAATTTGCGTTTATATACCTACATACGTCATTCTAGGTTACATTCTTATCCATGACAGTTGACATCACTGGTTATTCTTCATGCTGGATCCTAATTTCAAAATTTCTAAATTCCAAAACTCTACTAAAATCTCTTGTTCTAGTAAATCGTCATTTGTATACATGTTTAGTGAAAGGTGCGCGTGTCCATAATTTTCTTACATATCAGCAGAAAGGATTTGATATTCGATATCCTTGTATAACCGAAGAACAACAAAAATCTCTTTATCATGTTCTTTCTGTGTTTTACTGTAGTCCTCCCTTTTCTTTTTTCTCTGAAGTCTCGCCATTTACTACCACAAAAACAAATTTATTTTTAATGTCCATATGTGCGTATATGAAATCCTCAACCCTTCAACTGGCATATTTTCTTACTCATTTTTCGTCATTTCAGTGGACAAACCTTAGATATTTGAGTTTTGGCTTTGAAAACTCTTATCACGATCTACAAGGTGTCAATATTGGCACACTCGTACGCCAATGTGTGTCCCTAGAACATATTCATGCTCGTTTGAAGTATGAAACGACAACCCATCAACAAGTAAATCAAGATCTGATGTGCACGTTAAGTATTCCTACATTGAAAATATTTAGGTGTGTGGTGTTACCTTATAATGTAACCACTACTAATATGGAATTAAATCCTTCTTTTCAAGATAAATTCATTCTTAGCTCTCAATTGCGTATATTTTCTTTGGCTTCGAGTGATGTTGATCATAGCGAATTTTTTTGTTGGATGGTGGAAAATCGCGATCAATTGTTGTGTCTTGAATCCTTTAATTGCCAGTCAATGTATGAACGAATTACACATCGACGACGTATCCAAGAAATATCTGAAATGCAAGTATTACTTGAATATCCTTGTCAATTTAAATCATTACAAAATCTAGATATATGCCTTAGTTCACTCACATCTTCTATTTATCAAGGCTTTCAGTATTGGGCTTCTAGTCTTCAAGTCCTTCGTCTTACGTTCATTGTTGATCCATCTTTAGATTTCTGTCTTGGTCTACAGTCCTTGACTTGTCTACACTCATTGACTTTGAACGCAATGCAAGCTGGTATCTGCCCTAAAATATCACCTTCTATGCCTCTACATGTTCGTAACGCACTCTCTCATTTTCGACATCTTCGATTATTTATATTGGGGGGATTTACCTTATGTCAAGAAGATATGAAAGCCATAGAGCAGTTATATGCCTTAAGGATATTGAGTCTAATGGAATGTGCGCTCGACATTGTCTGCGTTCGTCTACTTTACGATTGCTTTCGGAAACATTCAACGATTGAAGAATGGATCATGTTAATCTGTAGTATCAAAACGATAGAACCCTATTCACATGATGATTTACTCTCATGGTTTAAATATGAAACAGATGGTGAAAACGCACCAGGTCAATTTCCACTTATTGATTTTGAATTACTCAAAGTAGATCTCCTTGAACCTTTTAACATAAAATGTAACCAATTGATTAAGCGCTGATAGTAAGAATGAATCTAACTATCGGCAGCCAACTTATTTTTGACTTGTATATTCTATGCATGTATATTTTATATATTTTATATTATTTTGTTAACACGAAGGTACATACATAAACTCTTCAAGTGTTTAATTAAATCATTTTCTTTTTTTACTCGATTACCTCTATCCATTTTATAAATCAATCACAATGTTTTTTCAAATTAAGTTTTCCCAACAAACCCCTTTTCAACTAGAATTAAATGAAACTATTACTCTCTTCGAACTGAAAAATTTGATTCGAGCTCATTTTTCTCTTGTCAATTGTAAGCTTATGGGAAAACCTCCCTTTTCTCTGAAATTGGCTGACACGACTCCATTGGGAGCAATTTGGAAACATAAAGCAACTATCGGATCCACGAGTTCAGTACCGATCGTGTTATCTGTGATAGGTACTGTGTCTAAAGATTTCATTAAGCCTCAACAGGAAACGTTATTAGAGGAAAACGCTCATGATACCATGGAAAATGATATGCAATCATCTTTTTATGCAAAATGGTTACCTCATGTTCAACAAGTATTGGAAGAAGTAGCAAAAGAAATCGATACTCATTGTGCTAAAAAATTGTCGGATCGACGAGAATTTGATTCATGGCGAATGTTACAACTTGCGTCTCAGGGATGTACTGTGTTGGACATGCGATCTGCCATCGTCGGTGCGAAAATTGATTTTGCTGGATTCAAAGACCAAGGTGTCCTCAAGATATGTGCTGCAAATGGTAAGTTAGCGTTGTTTGAATATTTTCATCGTACACGTAAAATTGACTTTGTGATTGAAAATAATTGGGATCGAAATGTATATCAAAGATTACAAAGTCGAGGATATCATGAACCCTTTAAAATGCCGATTTCAGGAGGAAATTTTTATTATCATTCAGTCCTCTTTTTAGCGACTGTCTTTGGTCAAGTCGATATTTTAAAATATATCTTTGAAACAATGTCTCTAGATAAGGATGGGACCTATATGGACTTGTCGAAAGCGGCAAAAGATCTATTACCTTATTTGATGTTATTGGCAACTCGATCTAATCAACGTGTTACCTTGAATTATTTGAGGTCTTTTAGACATCGTTATCACTCTCCTACTATCGTTATGTGTGGATTTATCGCATGTTCTCAAGGCAATGTCGATATGTTGTCTTTTATTACACGTCGTCTACTTCCTCATATGATTGAAGTCGAGCAAACGAATACTGTAGTCGACGAGAAGGCTGTAGTAGTTTCAGAACAAATCCAAGAAGTGAAAATAATCATTCCATTACAGACTCGGATTCGAACAAGAGTGAATAAATATGCTCATTGGTTGAATTTAGATGCACAAGATCCTGTCCATCAAACCTCCCCTCTCAATCCTTATATGAGATGGCTCTTATGTTGTATAGAATCGGCCCAAATTGACTGTGCTTTGTTTTGTATTGCACAAGGGGAACTCTCTCTTCATAGAGATCATTTTCATCTCCTTTTCTGTATTGCAAATAATGCGAAACAATCTCTGACAACCACCTCTTATGTGGATCTCTATCTTACAATTTTAAAATTAATCGAACCCGAACATCGAACAGAAGCCTTGAATGCATTCGATGAAGATACGGACACATCGATTCTGATGATAGAAAATTTATCGCCTGTTCTGATTGAATATGCGTTGCAATCGTTGATTACAGTACCCTATGATATCTTCCAAACATTTTCGGAACGTCATCAACATCACATTCAACGGGTACAATTACAATTAGAACGATTAGAGGAAACGGGTAAATCATGGCTTCAGCTGTTGTCTCTCTCAGGCTCTGAACAATTAAATTCATTGTATGAAGAAAATATATATTTGACACTCCCGTCTTCTGTATCGGGGATCGTCGCTGAATTTATTTGTGGGAGTGATGGACATCGTTATAGAATTTCTGAAGCTGGTAAAAAAATGATGGGAGATGAATGGCGAACGATATATGAGCCGATTGATAATGCTCGTGTCGCTGAAGAAATCAAACGTGAGGAGGAACAAGTGTTACAAAAATATCTAAACGATTTGAAAGATGGAAAATATATGGCTATGCCAGGACAATTAAGTCGAGATGTCGAAGAAAAAGAACAATAAACAATAATAAATTAATAATTGATCATCTAATATCTATATCTATATCTTGTCCACATATTTTTCTCAATTTTTTAGCAAATAAAAAGAAATAAGAAAACATACACAAATGAGTCTACCAAAACACATTAAAGCAATACCAAGATTTCTTTGTTCCCTAATATTATTTACATAGTTATCGTCCGTGGTAAGTGTGTCTTGAGGATATCTTTCATCGTAATAAAAATAATTCTTTTTAGAATCATAAAGAGCATTTAAATATTCATAACGATACACGTCAGAAAGAATACATGTTCCGTTTACTTGCCGAGTTATTACATATTGATTCACATAAGAATCTAATTGTTCAACTCCTCCTTTTATATGATCGAGGCGAATCTGATTTGGTGATTCTATTAATAGATATACAGGTACTATAATGAGACCCCCGATAAAGAAAGCAATAAATATTAGACATAAACAATACCATCTCTCTTTGCACTCGCGAGACAATATATATCGTTTCATAGACTCACGTCGTAATATGAGTTCATTTACTCTGAGTTCATTTACTACATCGGTATGAAAAACGACAGTTGGAGTCTCATCCAACTCTATCTCCTTTAATATCAAGTTTGTTATACGAAATGTAGAAGTAAGAGCAGCGTGTATGTATCTTTATCTGTATCTATCTATTCATATATCATAAATCAATATCCCATGCAAACGTAAGCAAATTGAATAAACGAATTTATATAAGCATAATCATATGTGAACTCATTAGTATATCACCCATGCATTTATTTGACTAAAAAGTGACATCATTATAAATTATTTAACATTCATATTGGTTGATATATTATTATTTTACTGATATTCTAATTATAAATTATTTATTTCCATTTTGAGTGGGTATGTTGTGTGTACAGGAAGAACGTAAAATTGAAAATATAAAAGATGATGTCCTTCAATGTCTTGAAGAAAAAATGGACAAGGGGATGATCGTTTATTCCATCTCTTCCTTACAACTTAATGCTAATAAGTATCGAGTGTTAACTCTACCTTGTCATGTTTTACTTGAATGTGACGAAAACTGCAAAAACTCCTCTCTAGAATCTTTAAAACCACTTTTTTTGGTTCAAATAGTGCCGAAGCGTGATAACTATGATTGGATTTCTACCTGTAAGTTCTCATTGGAATCATGTAATGACTATGAACTTTTTCGACAAAAGTCGAATATGTTAACACAATCCGAAGTAGAAGAAAATGAAGATGGAGAAGAAGCAGTGCACATATATCTTGGTCTCTCTCATTTTCTCAATGTTGAATGGGATAAAAATCTTGAAGCAAATATGAACAAAACCGATCTTTCTAAAGGTAGAGCTATTTTAAACATTTCTACCTATACATCTCTTCAATCGATATTGCCACACAAGGAGTCTGTAGCTCATGTCATTCATACGGAAGATCACGAAGACACATCCTGTAAGTACAAATATACTTGCGGGGAAGTTTCTATCTGGCTTTTTAAAAACGAGTTCGTGTATAGAGCGGCGAACGAACCTGTTTGTTCGTTTGTCGAGTTCAAAAAAGGTCCATATCTCCTTTGAAAAAAAAAAACAGTCAATGATTATGTAAAAGATGATTATCCTTCGTTATTCAAAAAAAAACGTAATAGAAATAGCGACTAAATATTGTTTTTAGAAAGCTGATTTTTCTAGTTTATAGGATTTATAGATATCTTGTTCCTATATAAAGCGTCCAAGTTACTTATTTATCTATCTTATATAAAATAGTAGTAAAATTTAATAAATATTTAATGTAGGTAATCAATGCATGGGATAATAAACTATTTTTCGTTACACACACATATAAATTTATATAGATATGAACAATATGGGAGATTTAAAAAATATAAATATATCCTTGGAGTCTGCTGAACTCAGTTTTACTCCTTTGTCCGATACGCAAATGTCTTTTGAAATCTCGTCAGAACATCATCCAGACAATCATCCAGACAATCATCCAGAGCATCCATCCGATGAATCCTTATCATTTCTGGTACAACATTCCCAATCCTCTCATTCGTCTGACACTGTCACCAACGAATCTATACAATCTGACGATCTCCAGTTTCCCACACACGACAATTCAGATGACGATGATTCATTAGATATATTGCCAGATCCATTACCAGATGTTCAGAATCCAAATGATTATACTCCACTTATTCCTCCTACTCATTCCTCTTCTGGAAATGCAAATGGGCCTTTGCTTTATCCACGTCACAAGTTTGAAAACCATGTGAATCAACCTGATCAGAAAAGTCAAAGAGAATTATTTTTAGAAGCTAAAAAGACATTTACACGTGTTCAAAGAGAGGCTCAACAGAAACTCCAAGCAGGAGAAGAAGTCCATATGGGAAAATTTTATTATATTGTATTGATCCTTTTGATCATTGTATGGAGTATTCGTATTTATTCAATGATTTTTGATACTGACAGTCATGACCAAGACAATCTTAAACAATAGTGACTGTTTACTTTGTATAATAATAAATGTTCAATGTATGTATATTTATATCTATTACTCTATGAATTAATATAAATCACCAACTAAAAGATTATTTATGACGCTTTGTTAGATAACATGTTCAGAAAACTTGTGAGAGGTAACGATAACGGAACAACAAGGTCATTTAAACAAAAAATACTCCAAATGATCGATATGATTCCTTCAGCAGCCCACCAACACAATGTCATCATTGCCCCGCACATGAAAAATGCCACATTGATCCATGTGTCAATAGAAAGGCTAGATTGAACATCTTCGATCGATGATTCAATCCACAGGGACACTTGTTGTTCAAACGATTTATGAAAGCAAATGTACATTTCAATCGGAAAAACAATAAGTTCGATAATGATCGCCATCGATCTCAAGACTGCTTCAGTTGCTTGTTCTCGAATGTAAGTCTGTTCTGTCACAATTAAGTGAATAATCTGTCCCACACCCGTACCAAACAAGGCTCCCAATTCTTTAGAGACATAGAAACTCATCGACATTATTTGATGAATCAAACTAGATGGTCTCCACAAGGTTGTCAATGTCATCTCAAGAAATACCATGATGATGAAAAGTCCAACGAATTGAGAGAATCTGCGTATATAACACATTATGATATATTTTTAATACTTTCTTTTGTTTATATTTTATATCATTATTGGTTAAACTACTTACCATACACAAGTAGTGTTAGTACTTCGAAATTACGAGTCAATTGAATTATCACACACTTTAAGAACTATATCTATATAGAAAATTTAAAGTATATTTTTTTTATGAGCATTACTATGCCTTCTGAGATTTATTAATAGGTCACAGTACGGGGATGGGTCTAGTGTCGCGCATTCATGTTAGTAACCATTATCACTGTCATAGGCGGGCACATCATCATACTTATAGTGCGAGCTGTTTAATATGTCCGATTTAAGAAATGAGAGAACTTTCTTATAGATGGCGTCGCGCTCTGCTTTGTCATGTTTGAAGTAAAATTTGATCTTGTGAGTGTTTGAACCCGCTGAATGTTTACAGTAAATCGCTATGCCGTATAAATTAGGCACACCGTCGCTGCAGTCACTCTCATTAATGAGTTTGACCTGCTTGATATTGTCGATATTGATCGTGTTATGCTGAATTGTGATCCAGTGAGACGCTGCCATCGTAAATGTGGACAAAAAGGATGAGGCGGTTCCCGGCCAAAAAAAAACATTCACCGCATTCATTCACGGAGAGGTCCATGCAGAAACGAACGCGCATGTGCCCATGCCTTTGGCTTTTACACTTCAATAATGAGATTTGAAGACACCCATGCATAAAACCCTCCACGTTGGTTTAATTTTCTTTCAAATTCCTATCAAGTATTTCAACGCCCATGCAGGATATTATTCAATTATTCGTTCTTAGTTTTGAATGTCCTCTTGATAGTCCCCAACAAGACGGATTTCCCTATACAAGCTGGAAAAGAATGTACATTATATTATCATTTTTGATGGACAGTGGTATCAAGTTTTTAAGAAGTCTAAACGATGTTGAATTTCATTAATATCGTTTAATTAAAAGTGTTTAATACGCTAATAAATCACACGTAAAAAAAGTATTTCTATTAATAAACATCATCAAGATACCTTTCGGATATCCAATTAAAAAGGCAAGAACTGTGACAAATCCGAGTACCAGAAGAAATTTATGATACGTTGCGTATACGCGATGTCGTAAACGACACAAATGACTGATTCGATATTGATCACATTTTAATTTAATGAGATTTCCCATTAATGCTAGCACGGCGAGACCCGGCATAAAAGACGCCCCTGAACACAGTAAATAATGCCGAAATGCAGTGGCAGAATATTCCTCTGCCAAATTTAATTCTAAACAGGCTTGATATTCCCTCGTGTACCGAGTTGTTCGTTTTTTCCAACATCTATAGACTGCGGGCCACAAAAAATCGGCGATCAAATCTCCTAAGACATAGGAAATAATAATCAAAGTGTGCTGAATGCCTAATAAACTGACACTACAGGTATTTTCACTTGTCAAAATGAGAGATCGAACGAAATAAAAAACATTGACACTAAAGACTCTCAAAATAAATAAACGCATACATTCCCATTTCCTAGAGGTTTATTGATTATTATGTTGTTCAATTTTACGTAACCCCTCGCAAACCATCATCCATAAGAAGTCTGTCGATGCTTGAATTACACTTAAAAGAAGAGATATCCCAATATGGACACTAAGAGAACTGGTACTTTCTTGTTGATAAAAACTATTGTATAAATTAGATTGAAGGACCCATAAACAGACTCCGTACACGACAAGAATCAGAATAAACACAAAAATGGATAACAAATTTCTTTTATATTTTGAACACGACCATTGTTGGGCACGATCTGTGATAGAAAGAGGCATAGATGCAGAAGTGATACTATCAACAGGCTGTATTTCGTTCACCAATTGAATTCCAATCATGCCCTCGTTATGTTTCGCATCTTCTTGAATGTCCCAATCCTTTTCATCTCTTAAATACAATTCATCATGATCAAATGGATCCTCATAAAAAGGATCTTCACTTACAGAAGGATGATTATTGGTTAGATAACGAAGATACAAATACGGATGAATAACTAATCCGAGTAGAAAAAGAGTCATATAAGCATAGATATATGGAATTGTTTCGGGTTTGTACGATCCAGTCGTCAAGAGAAACGCGACATCGGCGACGCCAGAGCCAGTAGCATCGGTGAGAGATACAGTTTGATTGTTCATCTCATACACATCGTATACAACTTGTCCTTCAAATGGTATAGTGCCTTGCACAAAGTGAGGAATCAGACTCACTAGACTAATGGTAGATAAATAGATACAAAGGAGTTGTAAAGATTCATGATATCGTTGATACCATACAATTCCTACCCCATACACTTCAGTCACTCGTTTTGAATCCTTCCATTCTTTCCACTCCATATAGGGTCGTTCTTGATACACATGTTGTAATGAAAGAGAAAGAGCACTGGCACGTTGCATCTAAATGTATAAGTATGAAATAATAATACGTATAAAGGATAGATTTCTTGCGTCTGACATTTGCCGTACATAGGAATATATATGCACATTTAACATACATTTACGTTTTTAACTTGTCCAAATCTTATTCAAAATAAATGTGCCCATGCATTGGTATACAATTTATCCTCATGTTAATTATTATTCATTCTTTCAGAATATTTTGTTGGTTAAATAAATATATAATTAAATATATTTTTTTTTATAGTCTTACAGTTTATTCTAATGGAATGGTTTGATTTTATTTGTCTATTGTATATATAATAAAGATGTGCATGGGCACTAAAAGTTATACCTAAAGATTCAGAGTAATTTCGTAATAGAAGATTAGAAATATGCATGAATACGAATAAATATTTGAGACATCCGCAAATCCTTCTATACTTGTAAATACATTAAAGTGTTATGTCCAGGAATGAAAGGAGGATGTTTGGATCTAGTATATAGTTTAGTTAAACTTTATCATTAAACATGATCAAGGAACGTAGACATGAAAGATAAGACTGAAGGTAAAATGAAAGATAATACTAAGGATCAAACTAAGACTGAAAATAAAAATAAAAATCAAAGTGGAGAAGAGAAAAAAAAATATCAAAAGTCTGTTTTCAGATGAATGGCGACATTCAAATCAATAAATATCGTATCAACGCGTTTTTCGATGCGAACCAAATTCCTGCCGAAGTAACTCAAACGAAAGCGTTTGCAAGAGGTTCCTATGGTGCAGTGTTCCAAGGTGAATTAAAAGGAAAACCGGTTGTCATCAAAGTTGCCTTGTCTAAATGTTATTCTAATCATACATTGAAAGAAGAAGCCGATCTCTATAAATATGTTGGACAATATCATCATTTAAATATTGACCCTGTCATTACCCCTGAGATGGGAACTGGATTTTGTTATTATCATGGATCGGAAGAAGTTCATGCGGATGACCGCTTGAAATGGAGTAAACGAGATGCTAAACGTCATAAAGTCGAACATCCGCGTCCTGATAAATGTCTTGAAGTTGCCTCTCTCAAACACAACAATGAAAGTGGCTTGTGTCAGTTAAAAGACTGTAGGGCGTGTAATAAGAAACGTCTAGTGCTTCACGTCATGATCATGTCAAAATTCGGATCATCTGTTCGTCAAGTTCAAAAGAATAGGAAACAACGCGTGTTAAATGTATCCACGGTAGCCAAGGTCATTGTGGTATTACTCATGAAACTACAATGGCTCCACGCCAAGGGATTGATTCATCGTGACATGAAACCGAATAATATTGTGATCCCAAGTGAACCTTCCGATCCGTTGTATGCCAATGTGTATTTGATTGACTTTGGACTTTCGAAACCTTGGCGAACGAGTGGAGGATCACATGTTCAGTCGAAAAATCCGACTGGTAAACATTCGGGGACTATCTATTGGATTGGGACCCATGCTCATCAAGGGTATGAATGTTCTAGACGTGATGATTTACAAGCGCTCGCAATCATTGCCTTGGATTTATTATTAGGCGACTTGCCATGGGAAGCGAGAGATAATTCGTATAAGAAACACAGAGGAAAACGTAATTCATCAAGCTCGTCCGTTTACAAGTTGAAAACACATAGAGATACCAAAATGTTACAAGATAAATTGGAATATATTAAAGCTGTCGATCGTCTCACCGAGAAATATGTTCCTCGAGAATTTGCTGACTTTTTGAAATATACACATAAATTAGGATTTACACAGGATCCAGATTATGGAATGTGGATCAATACGTTTATTACTCTAATTGATCGTGAAAATTGGAATACGTGTCCAGTCGATTGGGCCGATCAATTAGTGTCTCTGTTTGCGTTGCCCCCTATCAAACCGCCTGGCCTAAACGTTCCTACCTCTAGATCACTGTCTAATGAAGAAGAAAATGGATATACTGAACCATCTTCTTCTTCGTCTAGTCGTCGTAAATCTCATAGGCGTGCTAGACAACCACATTCACCCAAACATAGAGGTCCCCATTCCTCTAGATACTCGCGCTCTTCTCGATCCTCTGGTAGTAACTGCAATAAGGCTCATTGTAGAAAATGTCAACATGATCGATCTAAACCTTATAAACATGGAAAACCTCAGGATCGATGTGATCGATCTCATCGATCTCAATGTTCTCGACATTCTCAGTTAGCGACTACAGATATGACAGGTCCGACAAATAGTTATGCAAAACGACATGCGATGAGAGGACTTCGAGATTATAATCCTATATCTTGGATTCGTTCATTCACAACGTCTCCTTGTTGATACAAATACAAAAATATAAAATAAAAAAAAAGAGACAGTTGAATGGTAATCAATATAAAAAATGTTTATTTCCAAAAAAAATTAAATTGAAAGAATTTACACTCTTTTCCATGACAGAGTCGTTGAATTCATCTACTAATATTCCATTGGAATATACGACACACTGCTGGGATTTGCTTCGCGCACATGAGCGCGCGTACATGGACTATCAACAACAGCAAATAAATCCATCTCTTTTAAAGAATGGCTTTGCCAATGGTCCCTACATTGACTGGAAAGGAAGTATGTATGACAGTCGCAAAAACACATGTCAAGGCAACTGTTTATGGGATGCAACAAAAGCACATCAAAAATGTAAGTGTCTTCAATTGTATGCGCCTGGACGGCAACATTTAGTGGCTCCTTGTGATGCGAGCAATTCGTCGGGTCCTCCTCTTACATTCGATCAATGTAAATCCTTGGGGTATTTAAATGACCTTGATCCTGAGACGACTTCTCACTCTACTACTCAGTCTCTTACACCTACATCTTCTTCCATTATATGGCCTCAAATCACATGTGAAAATTGCCGAGAGTCATTTGAAGCATTGCAACATAACTATACGACCTTCACCTATCAACAAGTCGTGAATTGTATCCGAAGAATGCAAAATAATAACAATCCACATTCCAAGAAATCATTTATATATGTATGGTACGGAATTGGATTGTTACTTCTCTTAGTTTTGTGTGGCTTTATTGCGTATCGTATTTATAAAGGGGCTTTGTGTAATAGTAATAATCGCAATAGAAGTTCATCATCTACATGCCCTCCATGTCCTCCCTGTGAACGAACTTGAAGAATATCAAATAAGATAGATCCATTTATTTTGTCCATCCAACTAAAAAAATAAATTTTTTTTTTCGTCTTGCGATTATATTTTCAAACAGTCTATTCTATACGTTTTACTTTGTTCACAGCTTCCCTTGAATTCTTGTAGGGAAAGAAAAAAAACTCAAGTCTAAAACAAATTTTTAATTGATATATTTCTAAAGTTACAACTATGGGTCGTCATCGTAAAGAACATAAGAAGCACAAGAAGTCAAGCTCTAGCTCAAGTTCAAGTTCTGGGGATCACTGCAACAAGAAACCTTGCGAAAAACCTTGCAAACCTGTGTGCCCACCCCCATGTCCTCCTCCTTGTCCAGCACCTCAACCCATTTGTGAACCTGTATGTGAAGAACAACCTGTATCCTGTAGTTGTCCTATGATGACAGCTTGTAGCTGTTTAGCATCCAAGAAAGTGCTATATACAATATGTGGGTTTATTGCATATAAGCTCTTTATGCGCCACGAAAAGAAGAAATGTGAACGTAAAGCTGCTGGAGGTTTATTATCCCTTTGTTTAGGGGATTGGTGTGCCCGTAAAGAAGAAGAGTGTGAAGAAGAATCTGAATGCGAAGAGGAATCTAGTTCTTCTAGTTCTTCTAGTTCTTCTAGCTCTTCCTCCTCAAGTTCAAGTAGTAGCTCAAGTTCCTCTACTTCTTGTTAATTGGCAATTATTGAGTATTTTATTGCCTTCTTCTTTCGTCGCTCTTCATAATCTATTTTCTATTATCGTTTATCTTTAATTTGTATAATAAATGCCTTCTATCTTTTTGAATCACTAATCATTTTAACTTCATACTGCATGTTTGCCCTCACAAGTAAAAGCCGAGTCAGAAAGAGGTTGAATATGATTAATTGAACTCTGGTATGTTTTTAGTCATAAATCACTAATTGGAACTTCTTTTTCAAATGATGAAGTGCGTCCATATAGATCCTTTTATCTATCTCTGGGTTTTACGGATATTTCTCGAAGGTTGATGAGACGATATAGGATGACTGAACCATTCTTTGTATATCATTATTCTCCATTACGTAATTACCTACTCAGCATAAATCTGAGATTCAATGAAGTTGTATACTGTAGTGGTATAGAATAGGATCTTCATCTTTAACAATGCTTTTCAAGAGAAAATGAATGTAAAAGTGCTTTGAACTCAAAAAATAAATGTATAAAACTGTAAAACTTTATCAAATAAAACTTATTTAAATATATACAAAAAGGGCTATACTTGTTAATTATTTCTCACACTTTATTCTTCGTCAGAGACAATACGGGCAGAATAAGGAGTTTCTCGATGCACATAAATGTCTTTGGTGTGATGATGATGTCCCTTTTCATTCTTGATGGTTGCAACGGATTTACGTAATAACCATAAAAGAAACGCGACAAACACGATCATTAATACAATTCCGGCAATTAACCAAAGCCACTTCCAAGCAGTTTGTTCGACTAAGGCGAGTGTTTGAGCTGCATTTGAGCTAGTGGTGGATTCTTGCACCATCATTGGTGTAGATCCAGGAGCCATATAAGGTGCGGGGCGAGTACTCATTTGAATATTTGGAAATTGATTAGATATTTTTTAAATCGTGATTGACGAAGAAAATTCAGACTTTTTTTTTCTTTTCTCTATTGTTCCATCACGTCTCGGTCATAAATAAAAACGTAGCTTCTTATGAACTTGTCTTTTTGATTCAAATTTGTTTGTCTTGAGAAGGACCAAAAAAAAATATTTTTTTTTTTAGACAAGGAATGATGAAATCCAGGAGTCATGAAAGGTTGTATTGACACGCTCATGTTACATGATTCATCATTCATTGTTTAATAGTCATATCCAACTGGTTGTGCACCATGAACACTAGACCCTTGGAGCGATGCATTGGAAGGGGTAGACGAATGATTAGGAAACGAAAAAGGTGCATCTAAAGGAGTACGAGGGGTAGGGGGATTATTAAAGAAATCAACAGGCGCGTTAGATTGATTAGATCCATTAGTCATATTATGCAAGTCAGGCATAGAGGATGGTTGATTCGACCAGTCCACTGAAAATCCTCCTGTCTCTTCTATATGCTGTTGCTGATGAATGTTTTGTTGTTGATAGTCTGGATGAAGATTGTCTGGATGATGGTTGTGGTGCATATCTTGGTTTTGTGGATAGCTGGGGACCTGTTGTTGTATATATTGCATTTGTTGTCCTTGTTGGTCATGTTGCTGTCTAGAAAAAGGAGAGTATGCGGACAACGATCCAGGAGGACTTAAAGGTCTTTGTAAAGGTGAAGATGTTGTGCGCGGACTCATAATGGACGGTGTAGTGGGATTATAATGAGCCGAAGTATGCGAGTTTGAATGATTTGACTGATTTGAATTGTTTAAATTACTGAAATCATTTATATCATTCAAGGAGTTAGAAGGAGTAGAAGGAAACGAAAAAGCAGAAACTGGGACTGATTTAGAATGGGTTGGCTGAGATATGGGCATTGTTTGAGTTGGAAACTGATTTTGAGGTTGACCTTGCGACTGCTTTTGGGACAGGGCGATAACTTGATTACGCATACGTTCCATTCGATCGTTTACAGTCACAATTTGTTCACGAAGAACTTTATTCTCAGTCATTAAATGTTTGGAAAGCTGTTCCGCAACAGACGATTGAGCAGAAGGAGATGGTGGAATGGATGGACTGGATAAAAGAGGTGATGATCGAGAGGGATGCAACGATGGTGGACCCATAAAAGGAACAACTTTGGGGGGAGAACGACTAGGCTGTTGCATAGAAGATGTGTGTGTATAAGGTGCTACCATGACCCGATTGACAGGAATCAATGCCTTCAGAGCTTTCTCGATCGATGTAACAATAAGGGCGGAACAAGATTGATATCGTTCACGAGCTCTATCTGCAGTACATCGAACGTCAATGACACAAGGAATACGAGCAATATGATCAGCACAAAAGTATAGACATGTCTGTAAGAATTTTGTGACAAGAGAGCGAATAAACACGGGTGTCTCTTGTCGTCGAATCATACGTCCTGGTGTTTGAAACAATTCTAAATGAGATCGATAATAGGTCCATATTAAAGACGACAACCCTTTATGTTTTTGTCGAATGGAATGAAACATATTGTCAATGACGCGAGGATCAAATTCTTGTCCCTTAATGGAACTGCAAGCTTTTTGTATTTCCAAGTAACATTGTTGTTCAAACATCACTGAATGCACGTCAATTTGATCAGGAGATAAAGCTTGTGATGTACGAAGATGCTCGACGCAATTCGTATATGCACTGGGAAGCACCACGGTATGAAAAAAATCGTATAATTCCGATTGGAGTCTATCTTGAACTAATCGTTCGATAAAATGAATTTTGTTCGTATTCATCGTAGTAGTTGCAAAGATTGATTCTTCACTTTCATCTACATCCATGGAGTGCTCCATTGACATGAAGAATAATTTTTTTTTTGTTTCAAGAGTCTTTTTATATTCTTTTTAGGTCTAGGTCATAAAAAAATGAAAGGAATAAAAAAACATCTACTCCATTTATATTCCATACCAGAAACATTTATATATCATATGTCTAGACAATTCACTCAAGAAGACGAACGTGAATATAAGATCTTTCAACAATATAAAGCTGATAAAAAAGAACGAGAAGAGCAAGCATTGTATCAGCAATATCTCAGAGAACGAGAACAACAAGCATTGTATGAGCAGTATCTTCGAGAGCGAGAACAAAAACGTTTAGAACAAGTAGCTCAGGATATAGCATCAAATAGAGAATATCAAGAATACCTGAAGTCGAAACAACGCCCAGCACCTATAATCATTCCAGAGTCTCCTAGTCCTATTACAAGTCCTGTTTCTAGACGTTCTTCGTCTCTATCATCTAGCTCTTCTGTTCAAATCATTTCACCTCCTTCAGAAGCACCCTACTGCGTCGGAAATGTTTGTTTTAGGTCTAAACAAGATGCACAACGTGCGTCCATGTCACCTCAAGCAGAATTTGTAGCTCCTGAACCCGATTATGAACGCAAATACGAAGAGCCTTCAAATCTTTCGAATGTGTCAAATATTTCAAATTTGTCCACGCTAACAAATACGTCAAATTTGTCAAACCCATCTAATCAGTCAAACCCATCTAGGCGTTCCAAATCTATTCCTCCTGTTTTTGAACCACGGGTAACAAGACAACAAAGTCGATTACAACAAATTCAAGAAGAAGCGGAGGAACAAAAATCGCGGTCAGCAACAAAGACCTCGACTCGACATGTGCCAGCCACCAGAAAATCACCTTTCGAGCCCGCAAAAGAATTTCCCGGTCAAATTAGAGTAGGATTAGATGGACATAATTGGAAATCGCAGCCTAACAAGCATGGTATATATCGATGGGTGGCAGTACGGGAATAATCAATTAATCAATCAGTTATAAAAAAAAGTTAATCATTATTCTTTTGTTTTTTGTATAGATGTATGAACTAGAAAAAAGGAAGTTTAAACTTATTTAAAGTTGTGTAATCCTTTTGATTGAATACATTGATTATATTCTAAATTTATAGCCTATCAATTCTTCTATATAGAAAGTATATAGAGCGAGAAATGAAACCTATTTTATTGGATGTTGATACCACTTCGATGTTGCACGTGCACGAGGAAAATAATACTAATACTGTGTCGGTGATGAAAAACTTGGATAAAGACAAATCTTGGCTTCTTTGTCCATTTCCCAGTTCACAGTTCTCCTCTAGTCTCCCTTACTTATTACCCATTCATAGTCAACAGACCTTATGTAGTTTGTGTTTCAATGATTTATGTGGTCCCGTGTATCAATGTGGAAATGGACTACATTTTTATTGTGGAACGTGTGTGGCTCAATGTCCAGTCCAAACCCCTATGAAACGCGCTCGAGTGAGTCGGCTTTCTAATCCTCCTACCTTGAATGCTGTGACTATTGCTTCACTTGAAGGAGATGATCCTGAAGATGGAGACGATGAACAGAGTCTTGATCTTGGAACTACTATGCATGAACCTACACACCCCAATTCAGTACCCAATACTAGTTCATCTTCTTCATCCTCTTTTCCTAGTACACTTTATGGACGACGATCTAATTCACCCGAATTTCAATCTTTTGTAGATAGTTTAAACACAACTTCCGGTTTGTTTAGCGTTCCCTCAGTCATACCTGTCATTCAGTCGCGCAAAAGAAATCGTCAGCAAGTATCTGCTATAGAAACATGTTTTTTCTTCTGTCACTTATGTCGCTCCAATACGGTCTATACACGCGCCAAATGGCTTGAACAAGCATTCGAGCCATTTGTCCAGGCATGTTCCCATAAATGCTGTCCTGAAAAAGTATTCACCTTTGAACACTCTACTCACATGAGTATGTGTACCTTCCGTCCCTTTTCCTGTCCCTTTCCTCATTGTACTGTTGCTGTCCCTTCCTTTGATCCTTTGGATATCATTCAGCACTTTTTGATGACTCATAACATGACTCAATTAAAGTCAGGATCACGATTATTAGATTTACAATCCTTAATAAAAGAAGGAGATCAAGCTTTTTTCTACAATCCATTCACGAGTTTACGTACCCAAACGGATCAACAACTCTTTCTCTTTCTTCGACTACAGTGTATTGATTCGACGGGAAAACGGTTTATCGAAGCGACTGCTTGGAATTTATCTGGACGTTTGTCTCAAGATGCACGTACCGCAGTTGATTTTGAGATTCTTTTGCGTGCTGATAATATAATACCTAAATCTGTTACTGAATTTGTACAGGTCAACATCGATGCCCCCATTATAACTCCTGCTAATACAATCCATTCATCTTCTGCTGAAGAAGAAAATGCAGCTATTGTCGCCATTCCATCTCGTCAGAATCAACAATATAGAATTAAATATCAACGGTACAGTGATGATCCGTGTGTAGAGCCCTTGACTTTTTGTTTATGTTTATTCCCGCAATCAAAACTCACTATAGATACTAGCAAATAAATATAAACATATCAAACAAAAGTGATAATCTCATTCTTCACAATTAGTTGTTTCTCTAAAGAAGAAGATTTTTCAGCTAATGCACAGGCATCGAACTTGACGAAAAAATCGACGTCTGACTCTTTATTAGTATCTTCTCGAATACCAAAGCATTGTACATAGGGAAGTTGTAAATGCCCATCCCACATCGCTTTGCCTAAGACTTGAAAGGTATGAAAAGTATCTGGTGATTCTTCTTGTTTGAAACTCTTGACGAGGGAAGATAAACAAGAAAGTGTATGATAAGGACTTGGTTGAATGCGAATGGAAGAATGAGATAAAGACGATAAGTTTAGTGACATTGATGAACTAGAGCATATATCAGATTCATGATGCTCTGTAGGCATTGAAAGATGCCATTTTAATATAATCTTATCCTTTTCTTGGGTGTTTTCTTCTTCTGTTTCATCTAATAAAATGTCAGTGACACGAATAGAAATATACATGAGAACGCGGTCCAAGAAAATGCCTCGATATGTAAATTGGTCTCGAGTCTTTTCATATTTCCAGTAACGATTGAGATCATTTACGTCAACAGTTACGCAACTTAAATCGTTTTTCGAATTGATTAACGATAGACTCATGAAGAATGGGAATAAATAGTAAATATATATGTTGAATCTTTGTTTAGTCCATAAAGTGAAGACATGTAAGAATTTTCATCATGTATTCACCCATGCATTTCATACCTTCTCATGGTTTATAAAACTCCAAACACCTTGTTAAACATATTGAAATATCATTCACCCATGCAAACAATGTTGATAGATTTAGATATTCAATTCTAGGTCTCTCAAATATATCGCTCTTATTTCACATACCATCACAAAAACTTTAAGTTCAGATGATCGCTTTACTTTGTATCCTTTCAAGATTTCAACTCAATGATTTTATTTCCAACCTCCAAATAATATGTTCTCTAAATTCTTAACAGATACAACAAATGTCGATTTCGACTATGTTGATAAGTTAGAAATTTTTCATTCATCCATTCTGGAAATCCACTATTACCTATTGCCTTTTTATATTGTTGTACAACATCAGATTCCTTTCTATATATGGGTAGAAAGTTTAACAGTTATTTTGTTTGAAAAAAACTAGTATTGAATGTACCAGAAAAACCATTGCGAAAAGTCAATTCCTGTATCTATGAGTTATCCATGATTTATATATAAATTTATATATGAATTATCCATGAACCATAGCCATCTGTTGGCTGTTGGAAGACATTGGATATGGAATTCAAACGTGCGATCTGGAACTTGGCTCTGGAATGACTCCCAATGCGTTTCTAACCTTCTTCGGTGTTCCATGTCTTTTTATCACGAGGAACGTCTCCAACGTCTTCGGCGAATGCAACGATATATCCGTCGATTTCTTGTGTGGTATCCTTGGAAACTACTCACGACCAAGAGGATATCTAGGCGCCCACCTTTATGGTTCAATGTTTCAATGGATAATTTAATGATGAGAAGCATCTCTCAAGTTAGCAGTCTGCCGCAACCACAACGTGTTAAATGGCTCATTCGTAAACCTGGCACATACAGACTTGACGAAGGGGTTGTCGTGAACGTATCGAACGTTGATATTATATTGTTGCTTCAAGGATCCAATATTACGTTGAGCGGAGGGTCGATTAGAGCAAGTTTGAACGTCGAAAGCACATCCGATCTAAATCCTTTCGTATCGAGTCTCTTACATGTGCCACTTGGTCAACATGTAGCTTGTATGACCGCTTCCTTTATTCCTCATGTAGCGTTTTGTATAATTGATGCGTGGAAATGTCATCACCTTATCCTCGAAAATTTCAGTTTAGCAGTAAATCAGTATGTCGAACGTGGATTATGTATGTCAGAGTGCGAAGATGTTTATATGAGTAATATTGCAAGCTATAGATAACGAAACTGAACAAGAAGAAAATGAAAATGAATATGAAAATGAAGGTCTTGACGAAGACGAAGATGAAGACCGATATGAAGAGCAATAGTACGAAAGAGAGGGACGGATTTACACCTGAAGAGGACGAAGAAGAAGAGCCACAATAACTAAAGTTTACAAAAATGTGTGATCAAACTTTGCACGAAGTTATGTTTTATGTTTTATGTTTTATATGCTATCTTTATCAATGCAATGGGAATTTGTCTGTTGTTCAAGCAACTCGTTGTATATACATCTAAGCATAAAACTTTTCATTCGGAAGTGTATTCTTTCAATAGTGTAAGTTACTATTACCTACATATCTTTTATTTTATTGATAGTTATGAATCAAGATATGTCAACTCTTCAATGCATTGATGAAGAATCGAAATATCATAAGAATGTTCCACTGTTCTTAAACAATACAAACACGATACTAAACTATCACTCTACGCAAAATGATATTAAAGTATCAGCAGATAAAGCACAAGAAAGTGTGGATCAGCTTAAACCGATAGAAACCAGTACTGCTGACCCTGATGAAATGTATTATGACCGTATCCCAAAGATACAATTTCAACAGATGATGCGAGATCAATCTGAATGGCTTACTAATATACCCGATGAAAACGCTTCTCCTGCGGATATATGTTTATTCATTTCTAACTTATTTTCCAAAGGAAATTCCTTATCTAATCCTTTATCTATTTCTATCCGTTCAGATGTTGATATTATTGTCTCTGCTGTATTTAGTTCTGAAGAGATATTTGCATCTACTCATAAACCGATTTCAGTGACTTGTTCTGGTAATTTAAAAACGGTTGAAAGTCATCTTGCGAAATATCCATGGTTTCACAAGCTGTGTTTTTTGTCATATACAAAGGAAAGCAAGTTCAAGTCTTTCAATGATTATTCGCCCAAAAAAGTCTAGGTCTAAGTCTAATTGAATCTAATCATTCATGTTTCATTAATTTATTTATTAATTAACTTGTTGTTTTTTCCTTTAGGAAATGTAATCTAATGCATGGGATCTAAAGGTATGAGTAACACATCTTTATTTACTAAGGATGTTGCAAATATTGTCAATTCAATTATGCATGTGTTTGTACACATTCATGTCTGAATTATCTGAACCCAATGTTTGATCATTCGTTTCTACAACTTTCACTTATTTCAAGATAACAGTAGTAATTGTAGTCATTGTATAAATTTTTACACCTCTATTATTTTACTTAGCTCCTCTTATCCTTATATATTAACCATCTTTCCAAAATTCAAATAAAGCATTATTTTATCTTTCATTCTCAACATGATATCATTTCATACAGACGAAGGTGACATAGAATCAGTTATAGAATTACCAGCGCCGGCTTTGAGTGCCAGTGAACCCAACTTGGAGAATGATTCTGGTCAACACCAGTCCAATGGCGTATTCCGCAGAGTTAAGTATGCTTCTCTTGGGCTCCTTATAGCTGGTTGTATCGCATGTGCAGTCCTAATCCCATGCTATCTACGTCTTGTTCAACCAAATGAACTCCGTCTCAATTACATTAAAAGTAATACAGAACAACTCCTTGGTATAGATAATCAAACAATATCGTGTGGACAAGATGATTGCTTACGTTACATATTCAGTTATGGTATTATTAATTCTTTATCTAATCAGCCTGTTGTGAGTACTACCCATATAGGAACCTGTATGACGGTAGATGTATATTGCTTAGATTCTTTACAAACAATTTTTGATGCTCAAAAGAAATATCTTCATTACGATGAACGGTATCCTCAAGATACATTCACGACTGATGGTAGCTATGTAAGCGATATAGAAGATGCTAGAAGAGGTGGTATTGCGTTAATGTGTGCGGGTGGTATAACGTCCTTTTTTACGTTACTATTCTTCTTCTTTTCCCCTATCTTTCCGGTATAGAATAGTAAAATAATATTAGAATAATTAAATGTGCAATATGTAATTAGTCATATTCGTCTGTCTATAGACTTCGTAAATATTGTCCTATACGATGTGCTTCCCACCTTTTTCGAGGTTTCAAACATAATGTATGTGCAAATAAACGATCTAATTGTTGTATTAGAAAGATTCTTTTATTGCATATGTCGGAAGTCTGGACTGATCTAGTTGTGTGATGATACCAATCAGACCATGTCTTATATTTTCGTTTTTTAAAACTAGCATCGAAATAAGATTCCACCACACTGGAATGAGGACCTTGTTGAACTTGAGTTTTTAAAGAAGGAATAATCCAGCAGATAAACGTACACATCATAGACCAAATGTCGGCAGATCTATGAAGACACTGACCGGTAGTTGCTTGAGAATTCTTTGTAACATCTGTGGATGAATCTTTTGAATCCAATCTTAATTCGGGTGGCTGAAACGCTTTTGTGCCGACTTGAACGTCCATAGACATACCTGGTAAATAATATTGACTCGATCCAAAATCAATAAGAAAAGGACGTTGTGTAAATCGATCCCAAAGAACATTTTTGGGTTTGATATCGCCATGAATCAGCCCTTGTGCGTGTAATTGGGTCACTGTGTCCACCAACTGATTCATCGATCGTATAAGTTGGTCATTGGTCAACGAATTAAAAAACACATCCATGTTCGCTGGCATTTCAATGTAGGGTAATACTAAATAACCTTGATGACGACTTGCATCGTAGAAGGCGGTAAGGGGATATAAAATACCTCTCACTTTGGTCTGTTGTAAATTTTGATAAATTTTTAATTCCCATTTAAATCGCTGTAGCCGTATTTGCGCTTGTTGGTGTTCTGTTTCAAGATCCAGTCTACTTAAAATAATCCCTTCTTGTCTGTGAGGTAACATATCATATTGTTTAAGGACTACTTTATTAGTAGTAAAAGACGACGTTTCTCTAGGTATTGCAAACCAAACTCTAGATTGTCCTCCTTCACTCAAAAGTTGTAAAACGACATATTCGTGAAGTCGACTCGGTTGAAGCTCAAGTTGGTCAATTTCAATCGTATGTGTAGGTTGATGAAGAAGTGCTAAGGATAACGTGGACATAAAATGAAATATGGAACGGATAAAAGAAGAAGAATGCGCTCCTTTCTTTTTTTTCATTTATTTTTGTTTATTGAAATAGAAATTATACCTCTAGTTCTACACGTTTATATATATATTTATGTATTTTCATAAAACCTCAGATCCCTTTTCAAAGTAACAAGAATATTTTTCACTGAACCAGAGAGGGACAGTTCTCCCATATCTTTCATAAATGTATTGAACATTATCTACATTCCAAAAAATGCTCTGTAATACTGCTGTAGGATCTTGGTCTCGATAGTAATTTATATTATCTTGTGTAAACCATTCGGGAACTTCAATGACCATACATTCTGTGATTCTTATACGGTCTTCACAATGTTCTAAACTTCTTGTTTCTCCATAGTTACTGACATTGCGAATAGGTTGTTTAAAGTTTTCTGCTGCAGTTACGAACGTTTGAAATAGAGATCCATTCGAATTATGTAAAGTCGTATTATCCAACAATGTCAATCTATTCATTGTCTCAGAAATGACTTCTACAGGAATAGGTGATAAGGTTGTCATTTTCAAAGTAATAAGAGGAATGAAAATATATAAGAACACGAACAAAAAAATATTGGAAAAGATGAATTATTGAAATATGTGATTCTATACTCATTCTTTCATATCAAAATAAAACCGAAATTACATGCATAGTCAGATTCCATATCTGTATCGGATGTATATGACTCCTTATTTTTAGTTTATGTATTTATATATTTATCGACAAACCAATGCGGAATCTCTTGTTGAGGATAGTTGCCATATGCTATTTGTATATTTTTTGCATCCGAGAAAAGAGTAGTCAGAACATCAACAACATCTAAACATTTATTTTCTTCGAACCATTGTGGAATATCTCGTAACATGATTTCTGTCATTTTTACTCGATCGGCGAATGGAATAGGCAAAGGAGGATCGGTTGTAGTTATCTCATAGATATTTCTCATAAAATCTATCTTAACATATCGTCTTTGCATAAATTCACCGCAGGATTCACTAGATTTCCATCTTTGTACATTAGACATGATGTTTATATTTTTGTTTTCTTAATTTAAATATAAATATGGATTACTAGCTATATAGCAATTTACAATAAGTGATACAATGATATAACGTGTATGAAAATATAGTCATCATGTATGTAAGAACCATGCACTAGATTTTATGTTTGTACATAAAGAAGGAGTGAAGCAAGCTTGCATGTCGCTCATATGACGGCGACTTGGGTTAAAATATCTTGCAGTATCATATCTACATATATATGTAAACATAAGATAAGCATTTTATTTTATTTTATTTATATAGAAAATCATGTCGAGTGAGAATTTAAACGATTTATTTGGAAAAGATAACAATTCTTCTAGTGAAGACGAAGCTGAATATTCCTTTCTTCCTATTGAACACCCTGAAAGTAACGGAAATAAACTCTCTATAGATTTGAATAAAAAAACAAAAGAGAATGAAATATGTACGAAAGATACGCTGAAGATTACGGCTCAAGATTTATCTCAAGTACTAGAGGATCCAGAAGAACCAGGAGAAGCTGATAAACCTGAAACGACAAAGCCACAAGTCGATGACGTCAATGGATCTGAAGAGGAGGAAGAAGAAGAAAGAGACGATGTAGAAGATGTGCAAGTTATTATTTATACATGTAATGAATGCAATCACGTATTTGTCAATGGAGATACTCGATATACATGTGAAATATGTGAAGAATATGATTTATGCTCCATATGTAATAAAGCCTTTGCAATGAATTCCATGATATCTCCAGTTCATAAAAAGACCCATGATATGACCGAAATTATTCACGGGGATGGAGAAGAAGAGGAACCGGAAGAAGGAGAGACACAAGATGACAACTCAGATTATACCGTAGGTAGAGCCAAACATCGTGCGTTGAAGAATCGGAAGAAACGAATTAGCAAATTTCTCGATGTTGTATGTAAAGACGAAGAAGATGAGGATGAAACGGATGAACAAAGCTACGAAGAAGAATCAGAAGACGAAGAAGAACATGGGAACAACGATGAAATACCGGATGATTTGAAGGATTTTATTGTTGAAGATGAAGAAGAAGAGTTGAAAGAAACTGCAGCTCGGGAATTTCATGAATCTAGAAAGAGACGTCGTAAACAAAAGGATCGAAAACAACAAAAACGTGAAAAGGCAAGAGCCAAATCTAAAGCCAAGAAGAAAGAGAGAGCTAAAAAGAGACGCGAGAAACATAATAAACGTAGGAAACTGAATTCAAATGATTCTGATCACTCTGACCTTTCAGAGGATTCTAATAGTTCCAATGAGTCAACCTCTTCAAATTCCTCGTCCTCTAGTTCTAGCGCAAGTGAGCTTTCGGATGAAGTAGAAGATTTAAAAGCATATACAAATTCTATTTTGGACGATCATAGAAAGTGTAAACAATCATTGAAAAGACTTCGTCGTGCCAATGAACGTGACCAACTGGAAGCCGACGAAGAAGAAAGAGAGGAAGAAAGGTCTGACAGTGAAAGCGAGAATGGAATAAATCATGAAAATCAATCGCAAGTTGCTGTACCTCTAGGCATTGAAAGATTCTTTGAAAAAGTGAGCAAAAAAATAGGACCTGATTAGAAATAACAAAGAGGAAGTAGAGTGTTGTGTGTCTGTCCTTGATCTCGTTTATTATTCATTTTTAAATTCTTCATTCTCTTGATGTTGATTTTGATGTGGATTCAGTTGTTGGTTGCTATTAACACTATCTGTGTTTGTACTACGATGCCATGTACTCGCGTATTGAGAGATACGTAATCGTGCAATTTGCGAGGTCATCGATTCTTCCTCATCTAGTTGTGTTTGTTTCTTACGTATATGTCGTCCTAAGGGATATAAATGAGCTCGATGTAAGAGTTCTGGTTGATGTACACTCAATAAACTTTCTTCATTTTCCATTTCTCGTGCCAATACTAATAAACTTTCATTCATCTTCGTTATTTCATCTGCCGTAAATTTATAATCTGGATGTTGACGTATTAATAATTCTTTCAATACACGAGCTCTGTCACTAGCACTTAAATGTTCAAAGGTACCTACAGGCTCCTTGTGGTGACTTTCTGTGTATTTAAGACCCAATTCTTCCAAAAAATCACGACCTTGAAGAGTTTGAGTAAACATGGGGACAACTTTTAATACTTCTTGTTTTAAGCGATTAACTTCATTTTCAAGGTCAATCAAATCTGCCTCTCGACGTTTGAATTGTTGTTTCAACGGTATTAAATGACCACGATCTAAAGCGTCGCATTGATTCAAGGTGTCTACATATTCATGGAGGGCTTGATAGGATTGACCACTTAATTCCGATGGTATTTCACACATATCCTCCACTTGTTTCCATTGTATGGGATCGATCATTTGAATCACAGGTGGCTTTGACTCTTGACCCTGATCTTGAAGGATTTGTTTCTTTGTATCTTCTTCTGATTTCTTAATTTTATGTTGACTTGGAAAATCCCGTACGACACGTCGACTAGCGTACCATACAAATGTCATAAAAGGCTCAGGCATGCGTCCTTGTACATACCCTACACGGGGAAGCCACGCTAGCATTTGCTCTCTGCCAAATCGTTGTTCTGTCCACGCGAGAAACTTAGTCGTGAGTAAAAAATTATTGGAAGACAGGCGTTGACGAGGATCTCGAGGCACCAACATCAGCGAGGTAGATTGATGCCCTCTTGTCGACCAATTCATAGGTGTCCACAAAGTGAGATATTCATAAGGACGACGAACATAATATTCAGGCCACATTTTTCGTGTTTGCAACGGGAGGTTTTTGAGTTGTTGTCGTGTACATTTACCTATTCGTTGTCCTTGATCGTTTTTGTAATAAAATTCAGATTCTAAAGTCTTTTTCTCAGTACCACTTGTGTCCTCTTCATCCTCGTCTCCATGATCATCGAGCGGATTTTCATCTATCAAGAGTGTATTTTCCGTGTATAAAGACGTGAGGAGGCTCGTGGATAGCATATCTACATCTTGAGTTATTGACCCTGTATTGGTAGACATCGGCTGTTCCGATTTTCGGTACGATACAGGGCGTGCTTGAATCCATTGATACGCGTCCTCCATATCACGTCTCGCCATCACATCCGGAATTAATGGATAGGAGACGAGGCCACATTGAATCATCCATGCTCCTTTAATCAAACTTAAAGACGCAATTTCACGTTGAGATTGAGGAATAGACACATGGTCAGCTTCCATGATATTGTCTGTATACAAGGGTCGATCGACGTCTTTCAGCGGTTTATCCTGACGCATCGCTTCTTCGGCTCGAACGACTTCTAAGCCCGCCCGTCGAAAGTATGTTTCTAAAGAAAATCGAAAGGTGTAGGCATCGCGATTACACAATTCCCATAATAAGGCACATGCTCGACATGTAATTTTCAAGATGTTTCGGGGAATGTGGCATTTTTCAGGATCTTGCCAGATGATTTGAAATGTTTGAAGATGTTGTTTGTGAGGAGGAAGTGTTTCATCAAAGTCGTATAACGTACAATAACATCCCTGACATAAAATACCTTTTGTTTTTTCGTCTCCATCGCACCGACGAGCTTGCTTTCGTCTTGCGTCCGAAAAGAATGCGTGTGTCAGTCCTTCAGCATATTGCTGTACATGTTGTGGCATTTTCATATTGAGACAATCTTGCTTTTTATCATTACAGCATCGTCTGGTCCATTCGTATTGAATGTTGCTCAGAGACGAATTAGCAGGAGGAGAAGGTTGTATGTTTGATGTACTCATTCTATTTGGATTGAGGGATCCTGTTTCAGGCGTATGAAGATCAATATCATCCATAGGAGTTAACGTCGACACGCTAGATTGGTCAATGCCTTCTACATCCTTGTATTTTTCATCCACTTCATCGCACATTTGATTATCATCCATACTTTTATGTTCATGTGCATTGGATGAATATGAATGTTGCAACAGTAAGGACGATGACTTGATTCGCTTTTTGGGACTAGGAATAATCCCTAAATATGCTTGAAATCGATCTGTTTGAAGACATTGGTAAAGATAGGCTACCCATTGGCTTTGATTGGTCCGTCGTTTTTCTTTTGAATCAAATAATGTCAAACGATGAAGCGCCCTAGGTTCCTGTCCTTCAAAACGAATAAAGGATTGACATACGAGTGATTTTAACTCTTCTAGAGAAATAGAAGAGGAAGATGAAGTTACAGATTCGCTCATGGACGTAATAGATAATATAATGAAATTTCGATTAAGTTTAATTGTATAGGTTTAGGTTATTACTTTTATGACTTATAAAAATGATGAATTTATTGAGTCATTAAATATCGACGATTGAACATTGTATACAGTTCCACTGATCTATGCACTATAACTAAAAAGTTTCATTTCTTTCTATATAGCAACACCGAACACGAGATAAAGGTATTTCCAGATCCACGTAACGTGGGATTTTTATATATTTCATTCACTTTATTTTCCATATTGCATTCGTATCATTGTTAGTTGCCTCAAATGCAAGACGTCTTAGGCTCCACGAATCTATCTACATCCTCTTCTCATTCGACCCAGCAATCACACAAAGAAGAATTTGAACTACTGAATCAATTTGAACTTCATCCGGTTCAAATCTATCAAGAAGGTCAGGAATGGTATATTGTATTGGAAAATACCGAATTGCAAATTAAATGGACTCCCCATTTACGTGAATTTCGAGCATTGCGGTATTTACATGAACAGCATCCGTCCCGAGTAAACGTTCGGGTATCTATCTTTCGAATCCCAACGTTTGGAGAAGATGGGTTTGCGCTTGATACATCGTCCACAAAATGGCAACAGGTATTTTCACATATCCAATCACCCAGTCAATCGATTTGTCATACCGCCTATCCATTTCCTAGTCATTTGGTATCAATGACCGAAATAAAGAAACAAACAACGTTGATGTATTCAAGTGGAGGCCTTATGATATTTCTTAAATTTAGCAATCCTAATCACATGTCTCGTGACTTAAAACTGTCCTATGAAGAACAAGAACCTATTGCAGTTATATTTGAATGGAGGCTTGTCAATGAAGAGGGATAAAAAATAATAAATAAAAAAGTAAAAAGCATGTTAATTCATTTATCTGAAGCGAGTGAAAGTCAAGAAATTCTACTTCCTCCCTTTACAGCAAGTGTATGGACGAGCGATTATCCGGGATGTACATGGACATCATTGCCATGGATTGTTCGTATGGAATTTGTTACAGATAAACCTTTGGACCTATCTGAATCACCAGAGTCAATTGAATCTGGTGACGAATCTCCATCTCATTGTGTGAACACGGTTCCTATTTTTGCCATTGTGGAACTTGTCCAAAGTAGTACACATTCGTACTATTCAAATACGAAACATCTTGCAGTTCAGAGGGAGCATCCTGCTACAGATATGCAGGATTCTCCTATAGAAGCATTCAAAGTCGCATCCTTCAAATGGATATGGACACGACATGATCCCCTAGACAAGATCGATGTTGATCGTTCCGACATAAATAATGTATTTATACAGTCCTCCTCTACGTTGTATTATACCTTGGACATTACAGTTGAATTTTCACTTCGAGTGAAAAAAAGCTCTATTTCAAATAGTTCATGGATATATTTCAAATAATTCTGTATTCTAATATCAATTGATCTAGTTTAGTATTCAAATTCTATTTGTATGTATTAAAAAAATAAAAAGAAAGATATACTTATCAAATAAATTGATTATTGTCTTGTCATACATGCCCGCTACATATTCATATCCTTTCTTTGTACCGAGAGGTGACACACATCCTGATTCTTATGAAGTGTTTGTCGCTTGGTTCAAAAATTCCATTTTACCAGTTATTACGGAATTAAGTCTGAGCAGTTCATCTTTGCGAACTACTATTACCGCTCCTTTGGTGGAACAAGATTTTATTGATTCTGCCATTCATACTTTAGAGCAAGCACAATGGAACGTCAAAACGACTCTAGGTGAATCTTCAGTCATCTTTGTAGTCGGTCGACAAGTCAAATCCTTATAAAAAAAGAATTGTATATAATACTTATAGAAATCTAAACTAAAAACTAACATATTATAATTCTTTGGAGGGAAAGGTCAAACTAAAAACTAAATCGATTAAATTCAAAACTATGCTGATGATACTTCTACCTTATTTTTTCGTGACATTCATCCAGATTTTAAATGGAATTTGGACTGTGATACCGCAACGCTTTTTTCCAGGCACAGAAATGCCATATCCTGCTCTTGTTCCATTTTTTGCCCAATGTAAGTAAAAAAAAACATGAATCCTTCAGCCATTGAGTTGCAAACGATATCCGCCCCTACGTTGTTCAAAGCTCCAGTGACCGGTGATAGTTTGTTTCTTAATCGGCTGGTTGTCGATGGTGACATTTTAACTCGCTGTATCCAGATTACATCTTGTGGATACATACATCAGTCTCCTCAATTGCACAGTACAGTTAGGGTGAACAATCCTTGTGCTAATATTTTGCTTGCCGATTCTAAACGGATACGTAGACACCAAACCATAAGATTTACCCTGCAATGCGAAGACCTATTCAACTCCAATATTCCATTGATATCCTGTAGCGACATTGGACTAATGGTTTCGATCAAAAGAGGACACCATGTCAATCAAGCAATTGTCTCCCTGTTAAATGTATCAAACAATGACATCACAACTGATAGAACCATTTTATATTTCTTTTTGTTATAGCAGGCGGTAATCGATGTCCTTCGGTTCGTTGGGCTTAATATTCTTAATTTGTAGTAAATACTGTGCATTGCTTTTTATGGCACATTATACATGCATTATATACAATATAATATGTGTATACTTCTAGTATAACGCATAGGTTAATGTATGTTTCAATTCGTATGTTGATTGTGTGATATTGATATTGTGCATGGATTAAAAAAGTAATAGTAATAATCTCGATACTTTATATATTTTATATCTTTATACATCAATAATTCTTTCTATCACTTTATCATGAATGTACTTATTTTAACGGTAAACGCCACTAGGCGTTATTTGACTGGATATAGAAATGAAGCACCTCATTTTATTCATATTGGATGGAGTACAACATCATCTTCCAATTTTGAAAGCCAACTTTATATACCCTTTACCTTGATTCATATCACGTCTTACGCCTCTATCAACACCATCACCTTTATGTGTAAGGATCCAAAAGTTTCGTTTAAAGTGATCAATCGACAGATGTTAGATGTTCAGTCCTGGTGGGATCTTATGGGCGAACATAATTTTCAATCCTTTTCAGAAATCATGAAGACATTGTCTCTTACACCTGCCCAAACATCCCGTAAAGTATGTATTGCAGCATCTATTATCAAAGTAGGAGCATTAGAGGATATTCAAACAGCGAAAGGATTATTGACGAAACGTAGACGTCTTGTCCTACGTGATATTTCTCAACAGGAAGCCGAATTGTGTTTATGGGGTACAGATGCATTAGATTCACCTCAGAGTCTTTATCATCAAATTTCCCTGAAAGTCTCTGCTGGGCATCCGTATCTTGTAGGATGGAATTTTGAAGCCTCTAAATATCTACAAAAATTATCTCTTAAATATCCTTTTAATGCCATTCCTTCAGCCTTTATAAATGTGAAAGCTTCCATATCTTCTTCTAATTCTATATCTTCTTCGTTGTCGTCTATACATCGTATGGAAAATGTATTTGAAACCTTACGTGCTGTATGGATTTGCCCACCTGTCGATTATTTCCCATTTATTCAAGGGTTATCCATGATATCTTCATCGTCTGTCATCTCTAACCCTGATTTTAAATTTGAAGATGGATCAATTGTTCCTGAACAAGTAATTCCAATTGAACAACTAGGTCCTTTTTGGACGGATGTCACCATTCCATTTTTTACTCTTCATCAATTAAAATCACATCTCCATGATATGTTTGTCGAACAAACAGAGATGAACGAAGTACAAGTTACCTCTCATTGTCTCGTCTCCTTATATGCCGTCCATCAACATCCTATTTGGAAATATAAATGTACCAATCGTGATTGTTATGGACCTCGATCTTATTTATATCCAGTCGATACATGTACAAATGCATCAAGTGTATCTAAAAATGCGGTTAAAAGCTATATCTGTCATAATTGTGATACTTTGGTGGTTGAAGAAGAACCAAGTCGTCAGTTTGATATTCGTGCAACGTGGGTCGATGCCTCGGATGCCGTTCGTGCATATACCTATGACAAACAAATTAAAAGTGCCTTAGGATGTACTGCCGATCAATGGTATAGAAGTAATTGTATGGAACGAGAGAATAGAAGTTTTTCGACGCCTTCAACTATACCAGATCCTACATATGACCCAGTCATGTCAGACGGTGAAATGTTGCAAGAATCATGGTGTTTTCAACGTTTTCTCGTCCGAATGGTTGGAAAATTTGGCTTAGTCGATTCAAGTGCGTCTTCTCAATTGAATAAGAGTTCCTTGAAACTAAAACAACCTATACATAGTTCTCTTCATGATCCAGTTGATAATTCTATTGATGATGCGATTGATAATTCTGTTGGCAGGTCTGTTGATAATTCATCGTCAAAGGTTCCGGTTGATGCTTCCAAATCGTCTAATACTCTTGCATCGACCGTATTGTCTACTCATTATAGTAACTATACTTTTGTCATGAAAGAAATGATCCCATGGAAAAATTTGTCAACTGTAGAAAAAGCATGGATGAAAGAAAGAATGTTACAATCAGTCGCTCCTGTGAATCTGCTTCTACAGCAAACAAAATCAAACATCAACGTAAATAATGTCAACAATAAAACTGAACATATGAACGATATTGAGGGTGTATAAAAGATTTAAATCTGTATTATATCATCCGATGATTAGATTCGACATTCGACACGTTGTATTCCGACTTGATTTTATTAAAGAAACTAGATAATGTACCTAGTATAAAATAATATGAAAAATTATAAGATATAAATATAAGACGCGACTTTTGCACTTCCCAGTCTGTACATTGAAATCGAATCTGTCTCCCAAGTCTTATATTCAAACTTTAGACTGATTGGTTTTGATTTTGATTTCTCGAATACATGGAGAGCGCCCATCGTCAAATACCCGTTTGCGAAAGTCATCCAAAGTCGTACCATAAAAAATTTCAATTTTGAGAGAATATTCGTTGTAAGAACTCTTATCGCGAATAGATTCCGTCAATTCTAACAATGGATATATTTTTTGGATCAATTCTTTTTTGGTGGGCGCGGACACATCGTACTCTTGACCCGATCTTGAAATCATGCGACTGGAATGGGTGCCAATGGATAAAAGACTCCTGAACACCAAGGAAACACCCTCTGAAAATTCAGCTTCATATCCATCAGATTTATATTGGACGTCTAAAAGAATAGGTTCCTTGTTTTCTTGTTTAGATATATCCTCTAATTGAGATTCCAAACGAGTCACAGACGCCAATGCGGACACCAGTTGCGCTTTAATTCCAACGACCTGGATGGAAAAATCGGAAATAGAAGACATGAAGAAAATGTGAGTGTATCCTGAGACAAAAATATCCAAACTTAGAAATTCAAAAAATAAAATCAAATTGAAAAAAAATAAGTCTACAATAAAACATAGGAAGCCAAGGGAAAAAGATAATTTAAATGTTCCATCCATGCAATTCTAAAATCGACGAGATAAAGTTTATGTACAAATGATGTGCTTAGCTTCTAACAAGGTTTAAAAAACTTTTATGATCCTTCAAGATTCGGTGATTGGTAAAATGCATTGTAGTCGTTATTCAACATTTAGATCCTATTTATATTTATTACTTCAGTCTAATATTTTTCAGATCCCTGCATGGGATAGATTACTTTAAACTATAAATTAAGTAGGAAGAATTTTGAAAGAAGTTAGGTGTGTGCATGTGTGACCCAACTTCTATTTGCAATTAGCGACTTTACAGGGTTTTGCAAGTCACCCATTATCCAAATAGTTTTTAATTATATTAATTAATATTGTATATATTCAAGATGAATATTCATTGCATTTTTGGCTTATTGATGATATGTTTGTTTCTATTGAATGAACAAAACGAGTGGCAACTAAATACGTATCATCATCGTATAGAATATATCATCGCTTGGTTTCAACGGTAATTAATAATCTTCTTAATACACTATTAATATAATTAAACCTCACATTATATTTTTTATATCATTTCAGTTTCCAAATTTCAAATGTCAAACAAAATATATATATCTATATATATTCATTTCAGTGGAAATCTATAAACTACGGTTCTGTATACTGGTTTGGCATTCACGTCCATATCAAAGAGTTGAAAGGCAGGAGCATCACGTAATAAAATTGTGTCTTCCAAATGATCCGAATGAAGATAAAGTCGAATCTTGTCGGCGGGATGAAACGAGCTGTTGGCATATGAATATTTCGCGTGCATTGTTTTTATTGCGTAGTTTTTAGAGGATGACAAACATGATTTCTCGTCAATACTATCCTGATTTTTTTCTTGAAGACGTTCAGTAGACATCGTGCCATTTACACTTGTATAATTCATACTTGTTTCCTTCGTTTCATAATCTTCGACAATGGAAATTTGACTCGCATTTGAAAACAGATTCCAGATGGTTTGTAACTGGGTTCGATCCTGTACAGACACTGGTTTGATCCATTCAGGTTGAAATAACACGGATTGGATTAAGGACCATACCATTGAATCTGTTAATAAGAGACGCCATTTATGATCGTTTGTGTTGTATTCATTTAACAGTTTGTCAAATTCAAATACACGGAACAATACTTCAAATAAATCCATGACTAAAATATCGTATTTCATGACTTGAGGATGAGTATACACTTTAGCATGCATTTGACGACGTGTTGAAAATACTTTGGCAATATTATGGGCGACTTTAACTGACCAAATTAAGTGTTGTGTTGTTGGACAGATCCGAGTATGAGAAAAAATTCGAGCTATTTCTAGGTCTACTGGCGTGCCTACTCCAATAGAATCGACAGTTAAATACGCCATTTTGTCTACGCAAAGTTCCGTGCTTTTGTTTGCCACGACGTCAAAGAGCCAAAGGGGAACAGGAATTCGTCTTCCTTTATTATTTGTAACATATCGTTTCATGCCGCCTTTCTCCTCTTCTTTAGACGTATCAACACCTTGAATAAGATCCGCAATGATATCAATAATCTCTTCATAATCCATAATATCTTCCTTCAATTCTTTCGGACATTTTAAGAGAAAGTGTTTTAATAACAATACACCTCTCGATTCGTGGGTATGCATTTCGATAGCAACCTTTTGACCTGTGGGAGAGAGTTCGAGAAAAGAATCAAACAAATGACTGAACACCGAATGAGCCCAATCATGGACTAGACCGGCGAACCTCACCCAATGATACCATTCATCAAACCATTCCATATGAGGATGATGTCGATGAATTTGATACAGACATTCTCCAGCCAAATAACATACAACTAAAGAATGGTCAAAACGACTACCTGTAGCATTTGGAAAATAATAAGGAACAACGCCAAGTTGTTTTACATTTCTTAGAGTTTGAAAATGTGGAGTTGAAATCAAATACGCTTCTAATTGAGTAAATTCCAAACGCCCAAAGGTGGAATCCTGCATCGTTTCATATGGTACTAATCCATATGGTAAAGACATTTTGTGGAATATAATGATAATACAGTATTAATAGAATCCAAATTAATGACAATCCAAACGATTTTCAATAGAAAAATGTTGTTTAAATATTGAATATGAAGTTGAATCATGCAACATTTTGGATTGTATACATGTAAAATGGAGGATCACGTTTTGAAACTATATAGTAGAACCATGCATTTTGCATTCTCACAAGACGATATGAAAAAGACAATTCAAGTTTAGTTACAGAAAAAGGAAAATGAACAATTAATAGAATATTTATATGTTAGCAAGAATAAAATTTAGGACTTCCTCCACAGACTTTGGATGTTGGGGAACATGATGCTTACCCTTGTGACGAAAACAGGTTAAGATGTCAGGAGAGAACACCAGTTGAACGGCAAGTTCACTTTTTTCAGCCATGGTTAACGCATCTTTTTCTCCACTTATACAAAGAACTGGACATACTTTATTTAAAGAAGGATTGCTCCATTTAAATAAATCGGATGTCACTTCAAAAGTATTGCACAGAAGAGCAAAAGATGGAATATATTGGAAGGAAGGCTCATTATTCGAGAATAAAAACAGTAACATTTGAACAAGAGCACTTCCTTGGGAAAATCCTAAAATACCATCGTATTTACTTTTATTCCATACATCCAAAAGAAAATCTAAACTTTCTTTTCCTGTATCGTATTCACGTATTGAAAACCGATCTATCGCAGGATTGACAGGGAACGACCACCATTTCCGACGAACTTCGGAAACAACACTGGATGGATTTAAAGGATTTGAAAGATTGGACATATTGCATTTGTCAATTTGAACAGGTATATTATCTTCCTTGTATTCAAAAGGTGAATCTACAAACTCAAACGAGATGTTATATTTATGTCCAGCTTGAATCAATGTATTCATAGATTTACGAAGACGATCACTATTAGAGGCTGCACCATGGACACACAAAATACGAATTGAACGATTTACAGTCTTTGTACTAGACATTTTTTCTTCTGTTGGATAGTATTTTATTAATTAATGACTAGTTGATTCCTTGCATGGAACAAAAAGAAAAATATTTTTCTGGAGAAAATAATATGTTTTACGTTTTATGTTTTCTTGTTTACCTTGCATAAAGAACTCGTTCTAACAAAAAGCAATAACCGTAAACATATTTAGTTTGTGAATTATTCGTTGTTGAATTATAAATTCATGTTGCCAGAATTAAAGCTGCCTGAGCCTGACAGCCACAATGCCGCTCTTATTAAAGAATTTATAACAGCATATATGGTACCTGGTGAATCCACTGATTTTGGCCACATTCATCCTACTCTCCGACAATATATACGCGAAGTAATTCCTGAAGAATTTAAATATTTAGTTGTCTATTGTGAATCAAGATTACATTTCTCACTACGAACTCCTGTCTTGAAAATACGATTAGTTAGTCAGGAAATGGATGAAATAGATAACATGTCATATGTCATTTGTCAATCTGTCGAAGAAGCGTTAAAGAAATTCTTATCAGAAAGAGGAATATCGCGTTCTTATAATCAAATTAAAGATGATTTTACAATTGTTTTATCAAAAGAGAGGTATCCCGCCTCGATTTTGCACAACCATACAAACTCTCGTTAACTCCTAATTCGTAAAATGCTTTAATTAAATGTGAGATATTTATTATGAAATATGTAATAACTCTTTAACTTTATGAACCATGAATTACTTTTTATAATCGGCTCATGTCTTCTATTATGTGTTTTCAGATATATAAACTTTATTTTCTATTACATGGCTGCATCGCAGTCTTTTCCAGGCACGTTCTCCCACCTTGGCTAGATAACATGATATGATATAACTTCTCTTGAAAATCTTTCATTGTTGTTATTTCGTTATTTTTTTAGATGATTTATGTTTCTTCTTTTTAATGGATTCGGGGTCAGTTTCGTTTAAAACTTCTGGTATTTCTATTCCTACCACTTGCTTGGTTTCATCCTTACGTTGAGGTTTTTGAATCGAGTCATCTTTGTTTTCATTCTTTCCATTTTTTTCCGAGCTTATTGGAACGAATGAAACAACATCAGATGACGTGGTCACAAGAGGGGTCGTCGGGATTTCCATTTTCTCTGGTATCTTGTTTACTTTCTTTTCTTTCACTTTTTCAATGGGTTTGTCTTTCTCTTTTACTTTATTCTCACTTGAAGTATCTTTGGAAAGATTGTTGTTGTTCTTGTTTGTCTTATCATTGGATGTATTAATAGATGCATCGTTCGATTGTGCAACCTTGTTCTTCTTTCCCCTGTCATTTTCATTAAGACTGTCTTTGTCTATACTTGTTTTGGGAGATTTGGCTTGTTTTTCATTAGTATCTGAATCTTTATCCTCGTCACGCTTTCGTTTCTTTTCTTCGTCTGCGCGAAGTTGCTTCATCCATTCATAAGAATAATATATTTCATCCGGCGTCGCATTTGAAGACATTCCAGCCTCCATATTTGGAAATAACTGTTCATCCTCTGCTAATTTCTTTAAAGATGCTCGTTTTTCTGGACCGCTTCTTAACAATTGAGACACAAAAGAACGTAAATGCGCAGGTATTTTCTTGAAATGAGGAATGACAGGATCATAAAATTCATTTCGTTTGGACATCAATAAATGAGAAAATTCAAGATATTCCTCTTCCGTTTTTATATTAAAAGGGACGTCGCCTATTGCAAGTTCATACAAAATGATTCCACATGCCCATAAATCAATGAATTGAGCATATTCATAGGTATTGTTACTTTCATAGGCGAAACCCATTTCTGGAGCGACATATTCCCATGTCCCATATAGATTCCCTCTAAATTGATTAAAACGAATCGCATATCCGAAGTCTCCCAATTTAATGGTACCCGTTTCTTCATCTAGAAATAAGTTTTCAGTTTTCAAGTCGCGATGAATAATATGATTGTTATGACAGAATAAAACGGCATCTAAAATTTGACCGTAGTACATTTGTAATTCAATAGAAGAGATGTCTGTTTTGTGTTGAATAAAGTGATTTAAATCGGGACCCTCTACGTATTCCATCACAAGGGCATATTCGTCGGTTGCGGGTACATCAAAACATCCATAAAAAGACACGATATTGGGATGATATCCTAATTCATGGTGCAATTGAATTTCTTGAAATAACATGGCGAGTTCATTTCGTTCTCTTAATTTACCCTTGTGCATCAATTTAATGGCACATGGCCACTTACTCCCTTTATGAATTGCTCGATGGACAGAACCTGAGCTTCCATATCCTAGTAATTTTTGTAAATCAAATTCTTGCAGATCCCATTGAACGACACCCTTCTTTCTAAAGGGACAAATTAAACTAATGAAAGAAGGATGTAGATGATTGAACTCGACAAGCGTTGGACCATGTACATTTTTAAAATAGGTGTTTAAATCTTTCAAAACCTCAACTGAGTGCTGAACTTGATACTTGTGAGCCATGGAAAAAGGTAATATAGATATATGGATACTGATGCTATTTCACGGTTTTTTTTATAGTATATGGATACGCCAAGAAAAAAAATAATAATAATATCATATAAATAGATCTAAAAAAAGAAGGATGTTAAACTTGCTTGTCCACCTCGCTGTTTATCACGTCTCATTTTCAATATTCTTGTGAGGTCTAACATGGCTTTATGCTCCCGTTTAGAATCTTCATATTTTTCGATACACTCTTTGAAAATCGATACCCAATCTTTATTCACATGGGTAAGCGCATCATAAAATTTAACGACAGTTGGATGTGCGCGAATACATTTAACATTAAAATTGAAGAGTCTCAATCCTTCCAGAGATTTAACTCGGCTTAAGCCTGTATAAAATTGACCACATCCAAAAATAGATCGGGCATTCAGCGTCGCTCGATCGAGTGTTTTACCTTGACTTTTATGTATACTCATGGCATATGCGACTTTCAGGGGTACTTGTTCGTAGGTAATATAAGGCACAACTTTATTTGCTGGAATAATTGTTTTTTTAGCTTTTTTGTTATTAGATCCCTCTCGATCTCCACTGTCTTCATCTTGATCTCCATATTTACGTTCATATTCTACACGAGCTTTTTCATCTTCGAATGTCCATTTGTGGGGTGGAATCTCCACATCTTGATATTTTGGGGCCATCTTTTTCGATGTAGAAAGAGAACAAGAAGAAGCCACAGAAGGAGTAGAGGGAGTAAGCTGAACGCTCTGGTGTAATTGATTGGATTGATTTAATTGATTTAATTGAATGGACTGAACAGGTCCTGTAGATTCGATCAATTGTTGCATTCTTGAATGAACTGGAGTAGGTAGCGGTACCACGCTTGTTGAAGAGGAAGAGGGAGAAAGGAAAGTACTAGAAGTATTAGAAGAACTGGATGAACTTGAAGAAGATTGACTAGTATCTGGTACAGCCATTGTCGTAGAGGACGATGACATCGCTGATAAACCTGATGAGTACATGGGGAATCGAACGATTGGATTGTTTGTAAGGTAACTAAAATCTATAATAATCCCGACTGATCCATTTACTAATCCGTCTTGAATACTTTGATTGACCATCAACATGACCCGTGCACCCAAGGTCAATTCGATTTGCGGTTTAACAAGAGATTTATCACGTTGATCTTTCAACCATGAATCAAAGGCAATTTTATTGAATGGCGTCGATTTGAATGTTTGTGTTTTAAATTTAAATTGTTTGTATGTCGATGGATGAGCTAATTTTGCCATTTCCTTTTCATTTTTGCGATCTACTTCGTCGTTGATGGCATACATATGAACATAATCGGAAAATCGATGCTCTACATCCACTGGAATAAATTGGTTATATGGATCATCAAAGGAAGAAATAGAGGACGAAGAGGATGTTGATGTTGATGTTGTCTTTGATGATCCTGAAGCCATCAATTGATCTTCATTTTCTTCTTGTTGAGGCGTCGTAAATTTATTGATTGAATTCAATTTCTTCGTATCTTCTACAGTATGACGTCCTAAACGAATACGATTTAACATCTCGACAAACGCGCGATCCGTTTGACGAAAGACCTCTTGTAAATAAATTGTATAATCGACCAACATGTCCCATTCAGGATGTTGGAAACAAAATTCCAATTTTTCAAGTTTTTCAATATAAGCGGCTTCTTCCATGGAGTCGGACCTTCGTTGAAATTGATTTAATTTATCAGGAATAGGCATGGATTGTGCAAAATCACCACTTAAAATGACTTGGATTCCTCCGTATGGACGATTGTTTTTGCGCACTTGTTGTCCTAGTAAATTTAATAATTCAAGTAATCGAGCTGGAAACATAGATACTTCATCAATCCATAAACATTCAGTATTAAACATTGTTTCTTTGACGTGTTTTTTATTTGCAGCGCTTACTGCTAACGTTCTAGGATTTTCTTTCGCTAAGCCAAGCCCTAACCATGAATGAAAAGTCGTTCCATTTGGAAGTTGTAAAGCCGCATTGCCTGTAGTCGAGGTAAATCGTACTAAGACATTCATTTTCTTGAAGGCTTTTGAAGTGAAATCAGCCAATAGACTCTTCCCTACACCCGCACCTCCTGTAAGCAACATGTTATGACGTCCATGAATAATCAAATAAGCCGCAATTCGTTGGGATTGAGATAGATGATGATATCCTTCGATTGTCGATAAATCCAATGTATGACTATTTTTATGTTGTTTATTGCTTTCAGAAAAAGGAGGTTCTTCCAACTCTGTCACTCGTTTTCTAACCAAGGTATGACTATTATCATTACTACTGCTGCTACTCATTTAATGAGTGAGAAAGTAAGAGGTCTGTTAGAAAAAGAAGGGAAAAATGAGGGAATACAATATACGTAAAATTGAGATGTGTGCTTGAAGTATTTTAATAAATAGATGAAGAAAGAAGGACCGTCATGCAACATGAAACTAGATCAAAAATAAAAATACTTCAAACTCTCGTTCTATAATCAATCACCCATGCAAACATTTTATCAGATTAAATATATAAAATACTAAAACACCAATGTACTGTCACCATCTTATATAGAAAATACAAAATACATAAATTGAAAGTAACTCTTTATTAAAGGATTACAGTTTTATTTCAAGAAAGAGAATTTCTATTTATACATAAAATAAGTAGAGTCAAATTCAAATGGTTATATTTGTCTGAAATAATTCGAATACCTAACTTTTATTAAGTAAAATTGTAATTGCTCGTTAATATCTTTACTTGCCATCACTTGAATCAAATATTCATGGTTCGCGATTTATGAATATTGGTGCTCCGAATAAATACGTTATCTTTATCTATATATGGAATAGAATCAAGCGTTTTGATTTAATT
>Ga0206957_1021_pt1 | contig 46538 bp, 27 predicted proteins | sample Alteio_BWOrgHeat_32_FD_152975 | JGI IMG/M metagenome (GOLD analysis project Ga0206957, IMG submission 152975) | Enriched cells from forest soil in Barre Woods Harvard Forest LTER site, Petersham, Massachusetts, United States -... | ecosystem: Environmental > Terrestrial > Soil > Temperate forest >...
TAAATCCTGAACTCTCAGGAAATTACTCTAACTCAATTAAGAAATTCGTAATTGGGGGGGTCTAACTAAATAATATGACCACTACGGTATAATAAAGCATGCTGTTAGCTTCAAATCGTTGGCAGGAGATAGCATCTCCACGCATCACTCTGGTGAGAAATCCGTGCAAGTGAAGGTGTTGAATCTGATACACGGTATACTTGAAGAGGAATTTAGCTACGATCCTGTTATGAAGAAACCCGGTTTTTTTTATATACCGATCCATCCCTAATTTATTTATATGCATTAAAACTTTAAGAAAAATTTATTATATATATTATATATATTATTTGGGGAAAAAAGAAAAAAAGAGTTTTTCCTTTCCTACATGTACGGCATTTTGGGGTTTTATTTTTGCTATCCACAGTTATTACGATAAATCAGTACGTAAGTGCTAATAACGAAGTTATGAGAATTTCGCCAAATTTCAAACGAATTGTTCGGGTTCATCATCAAGAATGCCGTGGAATTTGACCATGCTAATGTCAGCATCCTCAGTAAAGGCACGCATAGGATGAATCAAATCACTCAAAGGAACCCGTTGCATCTGTCCAGGAGACACATCAGTAGACTTGGGAGAGCGTGGTTTATCTTCTCCATGATCGTGCTGCTCCGTATGCGTATGACTGTGTTTCGTGTGTTTATGCAGTCTCTTGAAGCTCATCCCTGAGATCCAATAAGCTGAGTAAGCCGCACAGGCAAAGAGGAAGTTGAGCACCATGTTCTGTGGAACATCGTTGGGGACAATCTGAGTGTCGTACCCAAAGAGCTCAGCACAAATTAATAGAGAGGCAAGTGGACACTTGCCGGCACCAGCTAGCATACTCACCATCCCCATGGCAGCAAATAGGGACACCCATTGGCTACCAAAGGCGACTGCGATAACATTCCCCAGGGAGGCTCCAATGAAGAAGAGTCCAAGAACCTCTCCTCCAAAGAATCCGGATCCGAGGGATAAGATGGACGCGATGAATTTCAAATACCATGTTGACGTAGTGCACCCACCTGGGAGGACACTGGAGGCAATGGTCGAATGGAATCCCGAAGAGAAATATGAGAATGTGCCCATGCCCAATATGTCCTGGTTATCACTGATTAGCACAACGATGAGAAGACATACACCTCCAATGAACGGTGCCCAGTGCTCTCGTCCTGGTAATAGGTATTGAAATCCCTTTTGACTCAGATGAAGAAAATAAGCGAATAGGAAGGAGAGAACACCAAAAACAAAGAGGCAGAATACAAGTTGAGCTGTGAGCGTCTCATCGTATTGTGAGGGGACAGGGATGGAAGGATACTTGACATGGGGGTCATCGAAATATGTCAATACGGACTTTGCTGCCCAGTCAGCTGTACCTGAGACAATGAGGGTGGAAACCATTTGGAAATTGGGAATTGTTAATTCAGAAGCATCGAAAGAGAGAATTTCATGGGCGAAGATAGCAGCCGCAAGGGGGGTGGCGAAGGCACCAGCAAACCCAGCTGCGATGGAATATACGAGGAGGGAACGATGATTGGGAATAAATGAAAATCGAAAGTACGAAAATATAGACGAACACGATGCGAGATAGGGTATTAGCTTTATATTGTAGAGAAGGAGGAAATATTCATAAGTTGAGGTAATGGAGACACTCATGTGGACAGCAGGAGCCTCCGCCCCCAGAGAGGCACCTACTAATTGGGAGAGGGCAGCATTGATTCCAATGAGGAGAGTGATACGATGAGGCATTATAGCCTCTAAGTGATCCAGGTTGGGCTCGTTCTTTACCATTTGCTTTACAGGGTACCCTATTCCTGAGACAATGCCTTTGTCTTTTTCTTGCGGTGTACTGCCCCAATACCCATAGGGACCCAAATAGTAGAATATGATACCTTGTGCCAGTCCTCCTGCAGGTAGCAGATAGGGAAGCCAAAGATAGGTTTCACGGAGTTGGTTCAATAAATTCATTAAATAATAAAAGTATCCCACAAAGAGACCAAGGAATATTGAGAGGGGAATGACGATTACAACCCACTCAATGATCTTACGAAGTCGACGTCCCTGATCATGACACCATATGAGGACACCACCAGTCGTAAGATCGGGAAGCTCAAGGTCGGTCCACACCTGATGAGCACGATCGCACCACGAAGAGGGGGGAGTTGGAATTGGACTTATGGAGGATGTCGTCCATTCATGGGAATCAGTCACATAGGCACCATCAATACTATTGATTTTGATCTCATTGAAGTGAGTGAGTCCCGGACCCGTTCCCAAGGATACCATTGACATCATGGATGGATTTGTGACGAGGACTGATGTTTCAGTGAGAGCTGCCACAGTGACGGCGACGCCAGAAGAAGGCTCAGATGATCGCTGCATGGACTTGAGAAATAAAGTAAAAGTAAAGGCGATGATGAAGATGAAGACTAAGAGAGAATCAGGACCCGGACCCGATCATGATCATGATGGTGCACAAGGTGATACCTAGACCCAAAGACGAAAAATATAAATAGACGTGACGAGGACCATGGACCAAAAGAATAAATAAACAATAACTAGTATTGGATTAGATTATTAATAATATACTAGACTTGCATATCATATTCTATATAGTTCGAATTTGAAGGATCTGCTCGAATATTTCCCACGTGTTCGCTTTTTACCCTACGTATATGATAACTATGAAAAACGAATTATAACAATAATAGGCGATATTCTCGTATACTCAGCTTCAGTTAATATACTATTATCACTCTCATATCATGTAATTTCTTTACTGCATATTTATTATTTTCATTTTATCTATCCCTCCCATGTCACCCCTCTTTCTACTCTCCCGTTATCAATTTCGATTTCGACATATATTTATATTTAGTTGATTTTGATACTTCAAATATTCCATTTATTATGTCCTATTCTTGAAAGGACCTCATCGTGTAAACAATTAACATCTATTAATTTGTCTGGCTGTAACAAGATCACTGATGCTTGCTTACCTAATTTGAAAAGAGACTTTCCTCATATTCGAATCTCTATATTCGTTCAGTCAATCAGCCATGTCTTATAATTCGTAGAATTACGAAGAGTACTGCCACTTCCCGTGAATGGACCGATAGGAGAATGTTCTTGTATGCATACATGTTGATATTCAAAGATGTATTAATATATGAGAGCGACATGCATGCGAACATGACTGGATAAAGAAACTCGCGAAGATAACAAAGACTAAAACTACTATCATAAATTCTATTGGGACGCTAAATGTCACATTCGTAATATTGGATAACATGATGTAATTCCATTAAATTACACAACCGTATAGAAACAAGGAATATATTTACGTACCAGGTACGACTTGATTCGAACTATATTTTATATTTTTTAAGGCATTACAAATACAAGATAAAATGATGCAATAAATCACGCGAATTGGTCTCAAACGAGTTGTTTTAAGACCTGCAATCCATCCTATATCAGACTTGAGGGATGCGTTCAAACGCTCACACACGAAAGGGACTCCCATGCATCAATATTATTAATACTTAACTAACAAAAATATTTAATTCATGAATATTAATATTCCTTAATTAAGTATTCTATATAGTAAAAAGCAATCACAAAAGTTGATTTTCAATAACATGACTTTACTTCGATAATAGATAAAGGGGCAGGGAAGTGTATAGAATACAATATGATTGATCTATTAATATTATAAGTATATGAGTATATTGAATAATAACACAATAAATAAATGAATAATGAATAAACTAAATACAAAAGAATATATCTAATAAGAATAATAATACAAAATAATTAGGCGACACGTCAGCAACTATATGAAGGAACTATATGACACATCATCATGACGTGGCATGATGGAATGTGATTGATTCTCAATACCTAATGACCCTAATAACCAAAAACAAACAAAAAAAATTCAAATTTTATGGACATCTTGGAAGCACATCACTGTGACTCAAGTACTACTATAATCAAAAATGAAAATTAAAATTAAAATTAAAACATCCATTTGATTCCCATAAAATTTGAGGAAAATCTATATTCATAATTTTGACAAGTCTCATAACTTACGACCTCATTGGAGGTACCGGTACTTACCCATAATGGAGAATCATTTAAATAGGTCCAACCTCTTTCATATAATCCTGTACTATAAGACCCAAATAATCCATCAATATTCCAATATGAGGCACCAAACGGAGGGACAAGTCGACCAGAACCAGAGCCTGTAAATAAACTATTCCATCGTACAAATACGTTAGATGGGGTTGGTTGACTGAGGGTGAATACTATTACTGAATACCCACATTCACTCCATTCATTTGATAACGGAATTTTAAAGCTTGAATTCCCCATTCCACTACCAGGGAGTAAATCTAACGCTATTATTGAGAGGATAGAAGTATTACTAGGGGCATCACATTCATCGATAAATTCACTTAATGTACGTTCCATATAATATAATCGAAATGGAACACCACTATTGGGATCTAAATATAATAAAAATGGGGAGCCGGAGTAGATTTGGCCGACTGCACCATCATACGGATATACTGGTTCCTGGGGAGTATATACCCATTCAGGTAACATACGATTTTTACCTACTGCTACTATACACTCGACATTATGAAATTGAGAATTTGGATAATAAATAAAAAAATAAATCATACGAGTATCCAAATTCCCTGGCAATGGAGAACTTACAGCACCATTATATCCCCATGTATTACTTGAACTGGGGGTTGGATAAGAATTTGGAATCCAAAGGGACATTGAAAACGACATGGGTGACATGAAAGTGGAGGACTTGGGGTCGTATTGATAATTTATAACAATGGGAATAGGTGCTAGCGGTGAGTAGGCTATTATAAATATTTCGATATATCCTGTATCACTCCATTGAATACCCCAGGGATTATTAATAGTCGCAGATACGGTATATTTAAAATTTACATACAGATGAATATCAAAGGTTGATACTATTTTACCAGTAGTACTATCTATAAATGTACTGGTATAATTGTATTGACAAAATATTATATTTTTACCACTAGTACCGGTTTTGAATATTTGAATATTCCCACTAGCAGACCAAGATTCAGAAGATAATGCACTATATGACCAAAGGATAGACCTAGCAGTTATATCAGTATCATGGTAAACATCAAGTAGGTGTTTTGAAGGTGGAAGTCTTCCCGTGGGATCTACAAGGACGGCATGGGAACTTTTGATCATGTCAGAAGATGTTGGAATGTTCACAGCTATAATCGTCCCCGTATAATTAGAAGCCCCAATCCCTTGTGAATAAGTAGTAAAATAAAATGAAATATCATCACACAATAATTCTGATCTTACACCCCATGTTGGAGGAACTGTTATATTATAGACCACAGTACCATCAATAGGGGACATTCCAATTAAAAATAATCCATTCGGAAATTTAGGGGGGTTAGGAATATTTAATTCGGGATGTTCACTCATCATAGTCCATATATTTCCACCACATGGGGAGTATGGGCTGGCATTAATTGTTATTACGGAGGGATATGAGACATTAAATTGAACACTGGAAGATAAAGATGGAGATGGGGCATTCATTTTATTATTACTATTCATATTAACTTCAGATCCTGATCCAGTTCCAAATGATGGAGAACTGTGAGTTTGCATGGGATTTCCACCTTGTTGTAACCATTCACAAGATACATGACTAGTCACAGTAAACAAAATCAATACAAAAAGAATCAGAAAATATGAAGGGAGTAATTTTGACATTTTTAGATTTTATTAGGTTATTACGATAACGACAAAGAGAATGAGAATTACAATTATAAATACGTATGATGATAATAATGATAATGATGCCGAGGAATAAAGTAAGAAGTGAAGAAGTATATTACAGAAGTAATAAAGTAAATATTATAATAATATGTTAAAAGAGTGAGAAGTGATACATCGGACATATTAATTAAAGATTTTCTTAAAAATATTAACAACTGTATACAGTAGAGCCAAAAGGAGATTCTATGTACTCAAATATGGAGAAATAATGAGAAGAGATTTAATATTTTGTACTTAGTGAGAAAAATATTGAAAATAGCTTTAATACAGGTATATATAAATTACATTATCGTGTATGAGAAAAAATAATAAATAGATTGAAAAACCATACAATACACGAACGATGATGTGATTGAGACTTTATAACTTTAATTAAAGCACGATTTTCTTTTCAATGAAATTCATTTTTGGAAAGATTTTTATCATATTACTGAAAACATAATATTTGTATGATGTTTCCCTTCGATATCACGTCTCCCCCTCCTGTTCTTCTGTCTTCCATCTCGTTCAATCTCGCTCTCCAACAGCTCTTCAATGCCATATCGTCTCTCCTTGCTCATCAACATGACCTATCCCTATCCCTCTCCGTGAATAATGAATCCTCCCTCCCTAGACCATCCCTTTCCTATGCCGATGTATTAAAATCCTCATCAAAACGCCCTTCATTTTCCATTCGTCAAATCACACCTATTGGTACTGTTAAACCATCTCGATCATGCCCCCCTTCCCCTTCGTCATCTCCATCTCCATCTCCTGTCTCGCCACCAGCCCCAGTCCCAGTCCCAGTTCAAACCCAAACCTCTCTGTCATCATCCATTCAATCTGTCCCTGTTATAACACCTGCACCTGCACCTACATCAGTTCCTGTTCCTGTTGACCAAGCTCCTAGCATTGTTGTTCCTGACATTGCTGCCAATATTGATATTGAACTTCCAATGGATAAATTTTCTTTATCAATAAGACGTCTTTACCCCCCTGTTACAACCTTATGTCCACAATGTGAAATTTACCCAAAACATGTACTGAACAATGATCCCTCTGTCTCTGTTGTATACTATGTATATTTCGTTTATTACCCACTGATAACACTAAATTAATGAAGACTAATTTTGGTGTTGCTCGTAGAGTATACACTACTTCAACAGTATTATGATATTTTTCGATTTTCAAAATTAACCATTGAACAAGGTAAACCTAACGTATCTTACTCAAAACATTTTTATCATACCTCGGATACGATTCGAGCCTCCATTGAATATCGGTTGAAATTCTATGATGAAGAAGAACACTGTAATACAGTATTGTGGAAGAATTTTATAACAGCTTATGATCCTTTCGGAATTGACAAAACCTTTACTAGTAAGTCAGGGTAATCTTTAGTTTATATAATATAATTTGATCTCCTCCTATCCCAATCCTCTATTATTTTTAACCTTACTTTTCACATCCATACCCATTGGAGTAACTTTTTATCTTTCCGTTTTCTTATTGAATTTTTTTTGTATTCTTCTCCTGCGTTATGATAATGAATATTTCATTTGATTCCGGTTGTCCTGTTGTTTAAATATCTATAGAATATAGTCGACATTCTTGTACTCCAACTCATCATCAACTATGACTTCTGTCCTGTGGAGTTGGTTTTACTATAGTTCATGTAACCTGAGATAAACAAACAAACAAACAAGTGGAGCAATATAGGAGATAAGATAATATACGATAATAGATATGATAAGGAATAGATGAACTTTTACTTCGATAAAGGGCGTAGGGGTAGTATATTAATTAAATACACTTAAGATACAGTACAGTATTATCGATGTACTAGATCTATTAATTAATTATGAAAAGTGAAAATAATAATTTACAATGATCATTGATGAATTACATAAGAAGTATTTCTCTTAATGATTCCTACGGATTCCAATTCTGAAGATGTTTATCATCTTCATTTTCTGTGACTCTTACGTGTTTGAAGAAGATGTTTCCCAAATTGCTCTTCGAGACTCCTCACAGCAAAATTGAAGACCTTTTACATAAAGACCTTGTTATAAGTAATCTCTTGTGGCAAAGGATATGTACGATATCACAAAAAAATTTGGTGAAGATGTGACTTTTTTGTCTCTTCCCCAACTTCTTCACCCTATATTTTCCCGTTTTACTAACATTTCTTAAGCATTTTCCTCTATTTTGGGTATAAATTTTTCAAAAATCGTGTGAAGGTCCTTTTTTACAAGACAATTTTTCGACCCCCAAAATTGGCCATGTTTGTTCTTGGTGGATGTTAGAATTTGATCAATCACATTCTGGTTAGAAAATACGTAATATCATAAATATCTCTAACAGTTAGAGCAAATAATTCAGGAGCTCACCGTGAGTCTAGGAATAAGAGTTATGACTTCAGGAGCCGCTTAGGAGCAAGTTGTCATTTATTATTTATATTTACAGTTATATATATTTTACGTTATTCACATATTAATATATTGTCTTTGTTTGTACTTTATTCATCATTCAAATTATTATTTAACCACCATCGTGAGTTTGCTAAGACAAAAGCTTACATTGTCAAAAATGAAAAATGATTGGGACAAGAAATATTTAGGATTGATCCTAAATTTTGGCGCGCGCCATTATTGTTCAATTAAGAACTGCCAGTATCCAAATCTGCGGTTCCAAGTTCTAATTAATAAAAGAAGCACTTTTATAAATGGTAGAATATTATTTTTCAAACAAGCAAAAAATGGTTTCGAAATTTTTGGTACATGGAACAAATTTGAAATCTTCGTTCACGCACGTGCTGGACATTTGTTTTGAATTTTTTATAAACAAGTTCACAGCAGAAAAATATTATTCTATAGTATAAACAGCACGTGCTAAAATTCGATTTTTAATTAAAAACGTTGTATGTAACAAAAAAAATATTTACCTAAGGTTGTCTAATCAGCACGTGCGAAAAAAATATTTTGGAACTGATAATCCAGTTCTAAATTTCCAAAAAGCAGAATCGTGAATTTTTTTCACCATTGATATCATCATTGTGCATACATTCATTCTACATTGAAATATCTTCACCTTGTGCCATTCGTCTCTATACTTTAATTCGATGTTCACGTTTACTTTTCATAATTCATTTTCATTTTCCTTCGTTGTATTGACCTCCCTCTATCCTCCTCTTCAATATGTCACTTAATTCCTTGTTGTATATTCCTTCCTTCAAGTCGAGGATGTATACCCCTTCCAATATATTTTCATTTCGGTCACCTTTGTCTAAAGACCCAAGTGAAGAGTCTCACGATCTTCTGGCTCCCGTTGATTTTACCCAGTATGATCTTTCTTCTTTGGATTCTGTCTATGCTTGTCTCGAAGCATTGTTTGTGAAGCTGCCTCCTCACATTCGTCGCACGCGAGTACAAGAGAATTTTTATGAATGGATGAAAACTCACAATGAATTTGGAGAACCTCTAGATTTGGATGTTTTCCTGCCTCTAGAAGATGAGGAGCCTATACACACTTCTCAAGATATCCCCTCTCATCGTTTTCGTGGCAAGTTTTCAAAGCCTTATTCGATTGAATATCGTGGACACAAAACAATCGGAGTGATTGCTAAATAGCGAACGTCTACCATTCAAGGAGACAAATAACTATTCATAACCTCTGATGTGAACAAACCAATGAAATTATTTTCCTCCAGCCTTTTGCTCTTTATTTCGTTATATGCTTAGTTGTTATTAATTGATTTTCATTCATTTTCACTGCGTTTCCACTCTGCTCTATATTATTTTTGTGTATTATTTATGTATTTTAAAGCGTGTGACATCAAGACCGGTAGAATGTTGTGTTCGTATCTTGAATAACCTTCAGTGGTTTGAAAGTATCAAAATTTTCTTTTTTTCTCAAGATTTCTTAGTTGAAAATTGCACTTTTCTAGCCAATTAAACTATAGCAATTTTTTTTATGATGCACATTTTATATAGATACCTAACCTGGGGCGTAAAACACACCTATACATGCATTGCAGTACGATGTAAAATCCTAAAGTGATTTACTTTCCTTTCAAATAATCAAAACCCATGCACGATATATTAATTAAACAATATGCTAGCTAAATGATATTCAAAATATATTAATATTCTTTCAGCACTTTATATTTTTAATCATTATTCTATTCAATTCTATTCTCTAATTATTATCTCGTCATATTAAAACAAATTCTTATAGATATATTCTTATATATAAAATTGTTCAATACAAATCACTTATTGGACGTCTTTATACATTTATCTTTTTTTATCGTACCCCAGCCTGAAAATGTCAAAAATGAAAAATGATTGAGACAAGAAATTTAGGATTGATCCTAAAATTTGGCGCAATCCATTCAAAAAATATATTCATGTTTTGGCACGTGCGAAAAAAAAACATTTCTATTTCTTAAACACTATTCTCAACAATTTTAAGGACATGCAATCCATCCTATATCAAACTTGAGGGATGCGTTCAAACGCTCACACACGAAAGGGACTCCCATGCATCTATATTATTAATACTTAACTAATAAATATTTAATTCATGAATATTCCTTAATTAAATATTCTATATAGGAAACAGTATTGTAAAGTATATGAGTATATTAAATAATAATGAATAATGAATAAACTAAATATAAAGAATAGATCTAATAATAATACAATTTAAATGGATCAGGCCACACTTCAGCAAGTATTAATATATGTTATAATATATGAAGAAACTATATGGTACATCATCATGACGTGTCAGATATGGAATATAATTGATTCTCAATATTATTTATCAACACTATCACATCGTGTTCAATAAACATTATCTAGTTGCGATGAAATGAAAAATAAATGAAAAAACATGAAAACAAAACATAGAGAAAATGAGACATTAGAAATGCGCTAGATAATTGTTGTGGGATCACCAAATCGTACTTCATAGAACGCACATATAAACAATTGAACCCTAGAGTTGCAAACATGTAAAGAATAACAAGTCTTGCACTCGCCAACTGAGTCAAATAGCCTAGTTAGATTGTTAAAGATTTGAAAGTACACGTTGAAGAGTGATATCCACGACACATGTATAATTACTTATTCGATTATAATAATAGTATGTAATAGTATATACATGAACCTCAAGTTTATCCTTACCTACTCAATGACCTACATATCTAACAAAATATGTTGTCTTTTTGTTTCATTTATCGCATTCAAAAGGTAGATGCTTCGGGAGTTTTCCAAAGACTAGATGTCCCCAGCTATATGATGTACGATGTGATGTTGCGTCCACTTTGATACGGTAATACACCACAGCAGTGTGCAATGTCGTCACAAAAAAATATACGTGGTCTGAGTCGTATTTTCGTGCCGATTCAATCAATAAAAAAAGAGGACGAATTAACATCATTTTCAATTAAACAATACATGTATTTATTGGTTGATTTCACATGGTGACTATTGCTTGTGTATAGAGGTTTATCTAGCTGCGATGAAAACGAAAACATGACATCTAAACAGAAAGAAAAAGGGAAAAAGGGAAGCTAGAATGGTAAAAGAATAAAGTTAAAATTAATGATTTAAACAATAATTTCATACTAAAAATTATAATTTTGGACTATGCTCGGGAAGTGCCAGTTGAATCAATTTTGAGGAGAGAACATGAGCATCGATGGGTTTAGTAATGATGTCATCCACACCTGCACGAAAACATTTTTCACGATCCTCTTCCATTGCAGAAGCTGTCACAGCCACAATGGGAATGTGAAATCGAGATGATGAAACTCGTCGCGGGGGAGAGGGAGCCTGAAGGAATATTCTTGGATCAGCATTCATAGAATCATTGGAATCAACATCTAAAGGTATAGATACAGCAGTGTCAGAATTTGATCCATAGTCTTTCTCCTTAGCTTTCTTATCAAGATCTTCACCTTTCCTTTCGCCTTGTCTGATCATAGAAGTGGCTGTCAATCCATCGATCACTGGCATGTGCCAATCCATTAAGATAACATCGTAATCAAATGGGGATTTGTTAAATAATTTAACAGCATGTTCTCCATTATCTGCCGTTGTCACCGAGTGACCATCTCGTTCCAAGAGACAATGAAACACTTTTTGATTTATAAAATTATCTTCCGCTACTAATATTCGAAGAGGAGTCGCGACTGGGATCGCCTTTGGACGAGTACGAATTACATTCGATACAGAGGCAGACGGCGCTTGAGAGGTCTGATCTTGTCCAGCAATAGAAGAGAGAAAAGATGATACATGAGATGTACGATTATTAAGGAGATGGGTCCCTGTGAATAAAGAAGTAGAGGTGGGGGTGTGGATTAGATCCTTATAGAAATCGAGTGGTGCCTCGACATTATGTTTTGGCTGCAATGAAGGTTGGGCTGTGTCCAATGAGGATTCAAGGGATCTTGTTGAATTTGCATTTCTAGACTGGTGGGATATACTTTTGACATCCCAATACCCTTCAGATTCATCCTCATGCCACTTTATTGACGATATTTGAGTATGACTTGATTTGGATGACGTATTGGAACGTTTATGAAGCGACACTTTTTCAGGAGTCCCGAGTGACAGAGCATTATCTGGGTTTCGCGTAGCGACCATCAAAGACGAACCTGTTGTGAAATTATGAATGGACGAATCTGATAATCCGCTTCCACAAACATTAAGAGCTCCAGCCAATTTTTCCCTTTCCTCCTCTTCGCGTTTTGATTTAGAATGTTCAAATGCGATCCGAGGTAAGGGCAAGGCAATAGAGAATATAGAACCGTATCCAGCTTGCGATTTCACTTTCAGATGTCCCCCCATCATGTCAACAAGTTGTTTTGAAATAGAAAGACCAAGTCCCGTACCCCCGAATTGTCGAGTCGTGAACATATCAGCTTGAGCAAATGGTTCGAAAATTTTCTTCTGCACGTCCACGGGAATCCCGATACCACTATCAATGACTTGAATTAACAAATAGGAGTGGGGGGTACCGCTTGTGATTTCAATTGAAGGTACTTGAGAGGCAACTTGGGCAACAACAATATCATCTGTATCCTTGTCCTTATCAGCATCTTTCTTGTCTTCAGTACTTTTTGTATCATAAGAAATGCAAGTTGGAGACGATTTTGATTTTTTCCCCAGCGATTTTATCTCCTCTTTATCATTTTCAGCTGCGGAATTTTTGAGAGCCAATTTTCTAAGGTCAACAGAAGACCTTGAAGTAGGAATAGAAGAAGATACATTTGGTAAAGATTTCGGAGTACCAGATGCGGATCCAAATATCTCCATCGCCTTCTTTGTGTCTTGCGGTTTCTCTTTTAGTTGGATTTTTTCTGTCCCCATAACTTTGTCTTTAACTGGTAATATATTTGTATTACCTTGAATGGCTTTCCCGGACTTAGTAGGTGAAGTTTTACTCTCTGTTATAAGGGTCCTAGACAAGAGTCTGAGATTGAATTGAACTGTACCAGCATTGGTGAATTTTATAGCATTATCGATTAAATTCACAAGGACCTGACGTAAACGACCACTGTCTGCGTAAATGTAATAAGGGAGAGTTGGATCTAAAGAAGGAGAGTAGGTGATCCCTTTAGCTAAAGCACGAATGTAAAACATGTCATTGATTAATTTGATGAAAGGTGCCAAGGGAAACAATTCGAGATTGATGTCGAATTTACCAGCTTCAATTTTGGAGAATACTAATAAATCATTGATAAGTCTCATCATTGCATCCGCAGAGGATATTACGGTTTCAATGATATCTGCTTGTTCATCTGATACATCCGTCGTTGCCATCAAGTGAGACATGGCTAATATACCATTCATTGGAGTTCTAATTTCATGACTCATGTTGGCTAAAAATATCGATTTCATTTTAGTAGCTTCTTGGGCACGACTAAGAAGGACTTGTAGTTTCCGATTCATCGATTTTAATTGCTTGGTGTCCCAATCAAATCCTATGGCGACTCCCACTAGAATGGAAATGGCACACGTGATCAAACAAACAAAAATAATAATCATCATTTGATTGACAGAATCTGAAGCTTTAGATTGTCGAATCGAAAGTAACTTATTTTCTTCCTCCAACATGGCATTAAATACGTCAAAAATGTGTGCCTGAGTATTGGCACCATGATCCACAAGGACAGCCGCAGCAGTATCGTTGAATGCGACGTTATCAAGACGAAGGTTTATTAACTTTGTATGCTGACGCTGGCGACGTTGAATAAGGGGAAGGACCGTCTGCAAATTTTGAGTTTGGACTGGGTTATCTATGGTTAATTCATAAAGGGAGGGATAGAGATTATTCAATACTTGGGAAAATACGGTGTTAAAATCAGGTATAAAGGAATCATTATTCCCCGTTATAAGATATCCTCTAACATGAGATTCTGCTTGAGCCAAATCCGATTGCGCAGTGGTAACCTGAGCTTTGACTTGATCTGTGTGCATCACCCAGTTATAATTAACTTGAACTTGCTTTAAGGCAGAGTACAAATATATAATAGTCACAATAACGAACATGATGGAGAATAAACAGGATAAAAGAAGAATTCTTTTTGCCTTAGATCCCATGACACTTTTAATGTGGTATTTTGTATTTGAAACAAATCGTTTCCACAGGGTCGAATCCGATGCTACTGATAGTGAATGGAGAGAATTGGAAATCGAGTTCGACCTTGAATCGAAAATGGAATCGTCATAATTAAGAGGACCACTGGATCTTTCATGAAGATGATGATGTCCTTTAGTTGGAGTTACTGTGCTGTCTGAGTGAATGACGATGAATGAATTTTCTGAAGGGAGAGTCGATGTAGGTAATTTTCGAATTTTCACGAAAGAATCGCTCTCTTCATACATATTCTTCTCATTATCACACTCAGATAATAACCTTGCAATTTCAGCATCACTTAAGCGATTGGAAGGAAGAGGTCTTGCGGACAAGGGACTTGAACTCAAAGGAGCAGCGTCGGAGGACATAGAGAAAGAGTATGTAACTACGTACCATTAAATCGAATGGGATCAGAAGGAATTAGGAAACAAAATAATGGAATGATATGGTTACAGAATATATAATACTGTATAAAGCTATTAAGTTTGCATTCTCTAGTGGTGTTATCGTTATTGTTTGTATTTATATGTATTCGCATTAGATATAGTATTATGAATAGAAATGCAACAAGGGTCCAATGAAATATTGAAGAGCTCGAAATTCATGGAATGTAATTGTCGCACGTGCGTGAACGAAGATTTCAAATTTGTTCCATGTACCAAAAATTTCGAAACCATTTTTTGCTTGTTAGAAAAATAATATTCTACCATTTATAAAACACGTGCTTCTTTTATTAAAACTTGGAACCGCAGATTTGGATACTGGCAGTTCTTAATTAATTGTATATAAAAGGTTTCAAAAAAAAATATTTCCATCTTTGACTCATCATGCGCAATTCGTTTTTAATTTGCTCAAATTGAATATTTTCCTATTTTCATTCATTCAAATTCCCATATCTATATCCTCTAATTTAATATAAACCCTATCTATGAGTTGCAGTCATTGTTGTATCCCCGCATCCCCCTCCCCCTTATCTCATCAATATCCACATCGTGATAGTGAGAGTAGTCCATCACCTTCAAAAAAGCCTTTTATTTGGATTTTGTGTGACATTATAATTTTAGCTTTTGCTTTTGTGGCTCTCATTGTCACTTATTTCTCATGGGAACATATCAATACTTATATCGATTGGATCGGACATACAGATGATACAACTCAACAAATTGCAGTATTAAAATATGACTTGATGTCAAGTGAAACTAGTGCTTTCGAATACTTATCCACCTCGGGTAGCAGTAATGGTTCATCATATTATCCCCGTTCTAATGTATCAATGAATACAGCAATTACACAAACTGGTCCATTATTACTCAACTTAACATTGGATAATAATATTCAAGAACAGGATATGCAACAGGTATTTTCACTTATACTTACAAGAAATGATCAAATTAACGACATGGTGGATAAATGTCATTCTGCTAATACCACATGTTCAAACCAAGCAATTCAATTAGTTGATAGTGGGAAATTAGTATATTCGCAAATATTTTCTCTTCTTCTTGATACATATAACCAAGAGCTAAATGACCTATCTGAAATAAATGGAGCTGCAAGATTGTCTTCTCATCGCACCCTTCTTGCTGTAGCATTGGGTCTTGGCACTTATGCATTGGTTTTAATTTTGAATATTATGGCAGGTTATAAATGGTACTCACAAATAACACGCGATTATCAAGAACTTCAATCAATGTTAACTCGAACTGAACGAGCTATGGCTGGTCAGTCTACATTTTTGGCCAATATGAGTCATGAAATTCGAACCCCTATGAATGGTGTTCTTGCTATGAGTAATTTATTAGCATCGACTAGTCTGACTAAGGAACAGTCGGATATTGTATCAACATTAATTGCATCTTCTAATGGAATGATGCGCTTAATTAATGACCTATTGCTATTCAGTAAAATCGAATCAGGGAAATTTGATGTAGTGATGGAATGGATTCCCTTATGTACCATAGTGAGCGATCTCACTAGTACTTTTTCTACTATGGCGTCTAACAAGGGTATTCAATTTGGGCTCCATGTAGACCCTATGGTACCTTCGAGAATTTATGCAGATAATGATCGAATTAGACAATGCTTAACCAATATTCTTGATAATGCCATCAAATTCACCCAGGCTGGTACAGTATCCTTGTCGATCACTATGGGAAAATATTTTCACTCATTAATCGAACCTACAGAATCCAAAGAGGGTGATTGTGTAAAATTTTCAATTCATGATACAGGTATAGGAATCCTCCCTGAAGTAATGAACTCCATTTTTGAACCTTTTTCGCAAGGGGATATGTCGACAACTCGGAAATATGGGGGGACGGGATTGGGGTTGTCGATTTCTAAAGAATTAATTAAATGTATGGGGGGGGACATACATGTGGAATCTCAGGTGGGGGTCGGGAGTTCTTTTTCTTTTGATATTCCAATACCCTTCTCTAGTCCTGATAATGCTCCGCCTAATCCTCCGAATCCTAATGATGAAACAGGTAGTTTTATATTGCCAAGTGCTACTGCTGCTCTCTCTAACATCAACCTCCCTTACATTTCGGTGCAACCATGTTCACATTCACTTTCCGAAATCAAACATCACTCCCCTCCACCTCAGTACCAACATTCCGAATCTTCGTCTTCATCCTCATCTTCATCATCGACCTTTAACAAATTGACTGAAATTCCTCCTTCTAGCACCTTCATGACTCCCAGTGCTACTGCTACTACCACTCACTTAAATCTCTTAGTAGCTGAAGATAATCGTATCAACCAAAAAGTGATCCGACGTCTGTTGGAACGTGATGGTCATGTGATCACCATGACAAATAATGGATTGGATGCATTTAGAGGATTTGAGGAAAACCCATTTAATTACGACTGTATACTCATGGATTGGCATATGCCCACATTAGATGGTCTTGAATGTACTAAATTAATTAGAAGAACGGAGATGAAAGCGCAGCAGATGGAAGAGGATAAAAAATATATGTTGGACCCGTCTGTTTTAAAGCAATCTTTTGAGTGTAATAATGAGATATATGATGTTGACTTCACTCATTTTTTCACTCCTACTTCTCATTATACTTCCTCCTCGTCATCTTCTTGTTCACATATAAGACGTATATCGGAGTCGAGATTTCATATTCCTATCATAATCACAACAGCATCGACTTTTGCTGATGATATACAAAAATGTTTTATTGCGGGAATCGATGAGTTCATTTCAAAACCCATTGAAGCACCAGTATTGAGAACCAAGTTATCGAATCTTATTACAAATTATGGGCAGATTACACAAACCCAAGCAAATATTCGTTGAAAATGCAGTGGGATTTTCGACCATTCTTAATTTTAATGTTAATTTTAATTTGTTTTTAATTATTCTATTTTATTTTTTCACACGTGCGTTTATATAATTACAAACTTTGGTACTCTGCGCTAGTTTAATGCTAGTACTATTGGAACTCTTTATTATTTTATTTTTTTTAAAAATTTATATAGTTATTGTATTAAGTTTATACTGTTTACTTCGATGCAACATCAATTTGTTTGCAGCAAGTGCAACCATTTTATATTTTATATTCCGTATTTGTAATACTAGTATGCATATATAGCCACTACGACATACACAATCATTGATGCGATCACCATTTGTGAATGTCGACAGTTATCCTTGAAATCTTCTAACCGTTTCGGACCAATTTTATTAATGCCTGTATTCAACATTGAGTGTCGATTCTTATTGAGTCTTGTAGTTCTGTCAATGGAGATTGTGTCAGAAATGTGTTTTACTTTGATAAATTTTGGAACAAATCAATTCGTCCGTTGAAAGTAGACTACTTAAATGACAAAATATTAGAATGTGAAATAAATCGAAATTTCACGATGGTGGTGGGGATAAATAAGATTTGAAACGCACAATGATGATGCCTTATGTAACACTTATTTATAGATCCTCCAAACTTTCATGGGTGAAAAGAACTCACATGGAAGTATAAGGTCAATATTTAAAACCTTGAAGAAAACAAACTTTCGTGATTGTTCTTTACATTTTCTCTATATAATATTTCTTAACGAATAACTTTTCAGTGAAAATAAAATAATTGAACCATTTTCAATAATTTTGAGGATATGCAATCCATCCTATGAAAGACTCCAGGGATGCCTTACAATTCTCGCGCATGAAAGGGACTCCCATGCATCCAAATTATTTAAATTTCATGTCCCCAGATCATCGAAAAAAATTTAATATATAAAGTCTGGGTAATAAAAAAGTATCTCGATTTTGCTTAAACGTCTATTTTGACTTAACAGAGATTTTATTTTTGTGTAAATTAACACAGTTAATTGTATTTATATAGTACGAAAAGGAATAAAGACTTCGATCTATTGAGAATCAATCACATTCCATCCTGTGTTACATAGTTCTTTGCTGATGTGTGCGTGATCAATATATTTATTAGTATTGTTATTAGATGTTGTTTATATTTAGTGTATTCAATATTCATTATTATTTAATATACTCATATACTTTACAAGAAAAATAAATGCTCTATATTACTATTGTACGAATTTAATGGTTGCTTTATAATATAATAACTTTGTTCGATAAACTATATACGGTTTATAATACAGAGTATTTCAAAACTAGTCCTTTTAATACAAGGTTTGAAAAGTGAAAATTAAGCGATTACTAGTAACGTAAAATACAAGTAAATGACAATCTTCTGTACTTCTACCTCTCACCATATGACTCTATCTGAAGTCGAAATCACTCGACGTTTTTGAAATTTGCCCTTTGGACTTGATTGAGTCGATACTGTGATCGTCTAGGAACGTCTTTACATCTGGGAATTCTTTACTCAAGGCGAAGAGAGCAGTTTGAACATCTTTGTGGACCATTATCTGATAGATAGTGCTGCGGGCATCCACTTCTGAACGCAACATACCTCGTATGAGATCTGCGAATGGAGTACCTTTAACGCGATCATAGATTTTCTCCTCATCCCGCCAAGCAGCCCCCAGTTCCTCCAAAGGGGTATTCAATTGGATTAATTCATAAAGAATGACTCCGAGGCTCCATACATCAGTCTTGGTGCTCCATTTTTTGGTATATAGGACTTCAGGAGATGCATAAGAATGAGTAAGCAGAAAACTAGACTGATGGTTGGAACGGCTTGTATCCACAACTTTGGAAGAGCCCATATCTCCTATTTTGCAGAATCTCGACAAGGACAACAGAAGAATGTTGGCTGGTTTTAAATCACGATGTCCTATTTTATTTATGTGCATAGTGTACACGCCCGCCACACAACAAGAAAAGAAGCGCCAGATCTCATCGACAGTGAATTCCGATTTGGACTCAATGCGTTCTTGGATCAATGATTCCAAGTTGCCATCACAGAGTTCTGTCACCAAGCCACGAGAACTTTCCTTGTGTTCTGTCACTAAGCCACGAGAATCTTCTTTGTGTTCGTAAGTGTCTAGATATTGAAGTACAAAAGGGGAAACACCTTTGAGAGTTTGGAGAGCGTTCAATTCCCGTTGATATGTGGCTTCGTCGTAATTTGAATTAAATACTTTAATGGCGCAAGGGAACTTGTCCGAAGATCTCTCTGCTAGATATACCGTACCACCTCCACCCTCTCCCAATTTTGATAGAAGAGTATACTTCTTCGAAGGCATATCTGCATTCGGCGATGATAGAGACTTCGATTCTGTCATATGTGAAGGGATAGTGATTGGAGGTGGGAATGCGTTGGGTATTGAGGAAGATGGGACGATCCAACGATTATGCACTTGAGACTGAATATCCACGAGGTGACATTTTGCAGGTAACAAGGAGCCTGTCTGTTGTTTAACAGCTAATATAAACTCATTGTCTGTCATTAAATCATCATGAGCATATTGAAGAGAAAGCCAATCCTGTTTGACAGCAGCTAATACAATTTCTATGTCTTTCTTTAAATCACCATGAGCATATTTAAGAAAATAGCCATTCTGTTTGACAATAGCTAATATAAAGTTTTTGTCTTTCTTCAAATCATCATGAGCATATTCAAGAGAATTCCGATTCTCTGTGAGAGCAGCCAATACAGTTTCTTTGTCTTTCTTTAAATCATCATGAGCGTATTTAAGAAAATAGCCATTCTGCCTGACAGCAGCTAATACAATTTTTTTGTCTTTCATTAAATCATCATGAGCATATCGAAGAGAATTCCAATTCTGCACGACAGCAGCTAATACAATATCTTTGTCTTGCTTTAACTCATAATAAGCATTTTCAAGAAAATTGCCATTCAGTTTGACAGCAGCTAATATAAATTCTTTATCTTTCATTAAATCATCATGAGCATATTGAAGAGAAGAGCCATTCCGATTGACAGCAGCTAATACAATTTCTTTGTCTTTTTTTAAATCACCATGAGCATATTTAAGGGAAAAGCCATTCTGCTCGACAGCAACTAATACAATTTCTTTGTCTTGCTTTAAATCATCATGAGCATATTGAAGAAAAGAGCCATTCCGATTGACAGCAGCTAATACAATTTCTTTGTCTTTCTTTAAATCACCATGAGCATATTTAAGAGAAAAGCCATTCAGTTTGATAGCGGCTAATATAAAGTCTTTGTCTTTCTTCAAATCATCGTGAGCATATTGAAGAGAAAGCCAATCCTGTTCGATAGCAGCCAATACAATTTCTTTGTCTTTCTTTAAATCACCATGAGCATATTTAAGAGAAGAGCCATTGAGTTTGACAGCGTCTAACATAAAGCCTTTGTCTTTCCTCAAATCATCGTGAGCATATTGAAGAGAAAGCCAATCGTTTTTGACAGTGGTCAATACAGCGTTTCTGTACTTTTCCTGTACTTTAATCTCCGTTGAAATAAGATTGCCCATATTCTCATTGTTGAAAGTAAAGGTCCAATGGTTCAAATTAACATACCAACACCTTCAGCACCAAAATTAACAGGATAAGAGGGTTGATAAGACCGATTGGAGAAAGGAAAGGATATGGTATGAGGACAGGCGAATGAATGAGATGGGCAAAGGGGGATCAATAGTTTGTGTGAAGAAGGGGCAAAGGAGTGTGAATCGAGATATTGTCTGAAAGCAGAGCCTTGTGGAATTAATGGCTAGTAAATCAAAAGTCACAGTGAGAGGCGCGCGCCAATATTTTAGGATCAATCCTAAATTTTGTCCCAATTTCATCCTTTCGTTTTGGTAGAATGCATTTTATTTCACCCTTGTCCATATTTTAAATATATAAAATCGAATTTATTTCAATGATTTTTATACTCTTTAAATGTATCTATCTCTATAGAGCTGTGCCCTCCTTTTGAAACTGTAAAATGTTATCTAATTCATCCCAGTGTCGATTGAAAGTGTCTCCTCTTTCTTCCCTTACTGCTCAAGATTTAGTAGTAAGATAGTAAGAACCACTGTCATCCTGGATGAAATGATGCGCTTGTTGCATTTGATGATTTTTTGTTTATTTATGAATTATACAGGATTTCATGTTAGAATGCTTAAAGGAATGTACCACTCAGTTGAAAGAATTAACATTGTGTAATGATAAGAATGACCATATGACTTGTTTTAATAAGTCTCATATCACCTTAAAGGAACTGCCGTTAACCTATCTTCGATTACCGTCCTTGGCTGAAACAGGAAGTAAAATAAAATACTTGTGTCAATAACTCGAATTGTTTATGTCACATTCAACTTCTATTATCAAGGAATAATTTCAAAGCATCTTTGACTCTTTATTATAATTTAGATTAAGTTTATTATCATAGATTGAAGGATTATATGACTCGATTTCAAATATGAAATTGAATGGGATTCAAACTTTATTTCTGTTGCAAAAGAAGGTGCCTATTTCCATTTCGCATGTTCAATATCTTCCTTATCTTCTTTTGATTCAGAGTAGAATTAAAATTGACACCTTCCAACAACATCGTGTTTATAAGTTTACAACCTAATCTTGAATGAATTAATACAATATAAACAATGTTCAAGAGGCAATTGATCATCAATAATCAATGGGTTTTAAAAGAAGTGCGCATCATCTGTTTTCGTCAGACTCGTCTCGTATATAACGTATGATGATTCATTTTGTATTCTAGTATGTTATCTTTATATTTTATTCAAGTGTAAATTATTTATTCTTCATAACTATTATATGAATAAGTGTATTCAATAATATCTTTGATTTCCACAAGGAGAAGAATTTTGACAAGGAAAATATTATGACGTCATAAATTCAACGTCAGAATTGTCATAGAAAATAATTATGACGAGTTCTTTAATTAAATCCAAATGACAATAATAAATTGTTTTTTACTTAAAGTTTTATTTGTATTTGTACCCTTATAGAATTATTTTTCACTTTTCATAATTAATTAATTAATAGATCTAGTAGATCGATAATGTTGTATTATTAAGTGTATTTTATATACCCCTGTGCCCTTTTCCAAGCTATTAATAATGATTCACTTTACTTTGATAATTATCTATTGAGAATCAATCACATTCCACCATGCCACGTCATGATGATGTGTCATATAGTTGCTGACTTGTCGCGTAATCAATTTGTATTATTATTATTAGATCTATTCTTTATATTTAGTTTATTCATTATTCATTATTATTTAATATACTCATATACTTTATATGTTAAACTCTACCACTAGACCAAAAAGGGTGGAACCACTAGCACACGCTAATGATACGAAACATTTCCAACCTTATATTATTTTTCATTTTTCATGAATAGTGTAGTTAGTAATTAACGACGTCAATTGTATTTATATTGATGCGCAATTAACACAATCATAATCACAATCATAATCACAATCACAATCACAATCACTATCTCTATCACGATCGTAATTACCTTTACCACATCATAAGACACAGCCCATAAAGATAAAGATGATCCAAATCCGAAGTCCGAGATCTGAACACCGGGAAAATATTTAGAAAGATACGATCACAAGGATATGGGAATATCAACAATAAACATTATCAATCATACCATATTGATTATCAAGAATCTACATGTTTATATTTGTCTACTGTCAATCTGAATAATCACTTTATCATCCTCCCCGCCATCCATGAAATCTCAACTTATTTCACATTTTCAATAGTTTTCCATTTAAATAGTATAGACTAGGTTTCAGCGTATGTCAACATACGATTATTCATAGCATCAGATTTAATTCAACGAATTTAAATCAATAAATGAATGTTTAAATATAAACTTTATACGCAACTATACTATTCATGTACAACGAAGCATTAAATTGGTAATTAACATAGTTAATTGTTTTTATATAAGTACGAGAAAGCATAAAGACTTCAATCACCCATCACATCACCCATCACCCCATGTTTGCCCAAACAATCCCGGACTAATTTCCCGCCCTACATCCCTAATATTACTTTATAATATAACATATAGTCTTCTAATCTAGTATTAAAGGCTTCAGATTCAACCTATGCGCCAGCTCATGGGGCTTTGTCAATCTAGTAACTAACGTTTAATAAAGTCTATATACGCCAAGCTTTAGAAGTGTAGTACAAATATAAACGAATTTTTATCCATTCTTTACTTCTTTTTTGCGCCTCATCTTTCAATGGCGTATGTCCAGCTTATTCTTCTACCCATTGTTCTATTGTCAATTGTTTTGTTGCTTCTCAGTCACAATTCATATTTTCTCTAATAAGTTCCGTTAATATTTTCAATTGGTCTTATAAGTGTATTTTCTTATTACTGTAACTAACAGTAACCACATATTATTGCAATCGAAATATCATCTATAAGACTTTACCAGTACGATCGTCTTCATTTTCGTAATTCTGGCTATTTAAATGTATGAAGAACAATTAAAGATATATACTAGAAAGACAAAAAAGACATTTTGTGTGAACTATTTACCTTCCAGTATAGTCACTAGCGTTTTCAAATCGTTGAATTCTCCCTTGATATTCTCTGAGGAGAATAGTAATTCGTCTAGATTATTTCTTTCGATTTGGATTTTGAAGTCATCGTCGTCGAGTCCATTCAAAATCAACGTCCCTTTATTTTCATCTTCCATGACCACTTGAATGCCATAGCCGACGAGGACTTTTTTGGAAGCCCAGGTGATTGCGTTATCCATACGATATTGCTTCATTTCTTTCTCAGAAAATGGAGGGGGGGAAGTGACACGTTCTTCCATTACGGCAGATATATGAGTATATTTTAATTGTTGGGCAGCCCAGCAACGATGGTTGCCTTGGAGGATTTCGTACTTGTTTTGCGTTTGATTATACTCCACCTCGATAGGTTGGACTGTTCCCTTTTGTTCAATTTCAGCCAGGTTTTTGGTTTGTCTGTAGCTCATCCAAGTTTTGAATTCTATATCTTTTAAAGGAATTTGTTTTACAATCATTCGTTGCCATTCACCATCATCTTCGTAACTTTTGATGATGACCTGAGGCTCATATTGATAGGAGGCAATGTCAAATCCATCATAGGGAAGTAGATGTTTTTCCTGAATACCGGAAACTACATTTGATTTATGACTCAGTACCAGTTTAGAGCAGTTAGACAACGAAGGAGGAGAGGACATACCTGAAGACGTGACGCAACCTTGAATAAACAATGAGGTATGAATTGAATTTTGGATTCATTTCAACGGACAGAGACTTCTTCTTGTTAGGAGGAAGATTAGAGAAGGAGATAGATTTTCTCGAATAAAGTTCTCGAATGTCATTGTTCCTCGATCACGCTATTCTAGAATATAGTTTGAATCATATTCTGGATCGAATGAGTTTCAAAGAAAAATGACAAAGATGATGATGATGTACAGAGAATTTGTGCACGTGCGAATTAACCACTAATAATCTGGTTCTAAATTTCTAAAATCAGAATTCCGAACTAAGTTCTAGAATTCACACAGTTCTAGAATCAGATGTTACTTGAGAAGTTATGATATTCCAGATTTATAATTGCGGAACTATTTCATATTATAATATTGTAATCTGTGTAAAATCTTATTGTATTCTAGCATCTAGTCTTTAATTCGTTATTCATAGTATTATTTAACAGTAATATTGTTGAATACATTATAAGAAATATAGTATATTTTTATCATGGTTTCGACATGTATTTATATAAACTAGAATCTAGTAAATAAAAAATGAGAAAAGCTATTTCAGAAATGGTGATCTTCTATATCACCCTTTCTTCAAATGTAATCAATTACTAGATGTGAGGCTTTTTGTTAGATCTTTATATATTAAAAGTAGTATGCATCCACACTTTGTCCGAAAGTTATAATCCCTAAAAATGGGGTCGATAATGCCATTTATTATGATTACATAGACATATTGATGCCAAAAACAGCCATCCAAAGTTTGAAGATTTTGGTTTTTTCTCCAAACAAGAGGGCCATTTATTATGAATATATACACCAGAATGTGATTGATCAAATTCTAACAAACATACGATCATTCATAGCATAAGATTTATTTCAACGTACTAAATCAGGGAAGGAACGTTTAAATATAAACAACTATACTCATCATGTGGAATAAAAGCATTAAATTGAATACAATATCATGTATTATGAATAATTGTCGTGAATATTCCACAGCAATTTGAGATGAAGTCAGGACCCACGTGATAAGATGTGATGTGTGACTGAAGTCTATATTGTGTATAGGTTTCAAATTATAAGCATAAGAATGTATAGTAATTAAATAATAAAGGATAACGAATAACAATAAGTATAAATACAAATAAAACGAAAAAGATTTTAATGTCTATTTATGATATGATTTTAGGGTTATGACGATAAATGAATAAAAACAAGAATTCGATGGAGCATAATATTACTACGTCGATTATTATACCGCCCCCCAATCAGCTCCTGAAACAGTGGAGACTACCCCTTCCAGCATTTGTTGAGTCACATTGAAACGTCTTCCCTTGGGAATGGACTCGTCTTTTCGAAAAATGACAAAACACGGACGTTTGGGGTCACGGTCTATACAACTAGCTATGGCCAGCGTAAGACGTGCACATTCTCCTACAGAAAACGCCATCTGAAGACGATATTCTGGTTTTTGTTCATTATCCAAACGTTTGGAGATGGAGGCTTTAGAAACTGAATCATGTTTTGCGAATTCATATGCCCTTGATAGTCCTACTTTCGCACCCGATGCTGAGGCACCCAATTGCATGTCTTGTTTGATATGAATCTTGGAATTTTCATCGGTAACTAAAGCCACATATATTTGCTGATTTGTGAAGTTTTCCACCACTATACCATCGGACATATTAGGACTTTCCTTGTTAAAGCCGCAGAACGTCTTTTGGCGACACAATCCATGATGTTTTGGCTGATTTAGTACAACTTGTTTCAAATTCGATTCTACACATTTTATTGCAGAGTGGGTGTCACTCGTGGGTGTCGTATTAGGCTCAGAAAGTTGTAGAGTCCTCAATGCTTGAGAAATTGGCACTGCAGCTGTCGTTTGAGGGGATACTGGACGGGCAGGTTGAACGGGTGAAGCGGATTTCTCTTGATGAGTTTTCTTTTTCGATTCTAAGTATTCCCTGTATAACTTGTAATGGTCATGGAGACGCTCCTCTATCTGTTGTCTACTTCCAGCTGTAGATAAATGCCATTCACTACATGTAGATCTAAGTTCCGCCAGAGTCAAACTGGCTAAAAAAGTACTTTCGTCAGCGACAGAGGGTACTGACAAACTAGGTGAAGTAGACGTAGAAGCTTTTACTTCGGTAATGGGAGCTTCTGGAGAACTTGATTTCTGATGTTTATATGCTAAATATTCGCGATATAAGGCATACGTCTCTTGTAAGCGATCTTCTAGCTGCTTTCGAGTACCAGTGTATGACACCTTCCAACTTTTACAAATGGATCTAAGTTCAGAAATGCTTGAATTCGCGAGGAATTCGGATGCAGCATCGACACTCCCGAAGTAGGATATCTCGGCAGATTCTTTCGAAAGAGGTACAAAATTCGTTGACGGAGCAGGCTCTCCATGAATGGATAGATAATAGTCATGAAGACGTTGTTGAACCTCTGCCTTGAGACCACCGGTTCTTAGATTGAGACGCTTACATTCTTCTATCAGCATTTTTTGGGTAAACATGGAATCGATATCCCCATATTCGATAAAATCCTTTTCAATGTTAGAAGGGGTAGAAGTTGATGTTGGAGATGACATGGAGAGCAGAAGAGGAAGAAAAGAGAAGGAGACGAAAAGAGGAATGAGTAGAGGGATACCAAAATAAAAGTTAATATAAAATAATTGATTATATAAAAATGATAATGAGAATGCGATGAAACCCTGTTCACGTTGGTGACTCAAATGCTGACTGAAATGAGTCGTTGTTTGACAACAGGCTTTGAACAAGCACACGCTAATGTTTCAATATTCGGATCCGGATCCTTCGCGATCGAATTAAATTCATAATCAGAATTCAAATAGAAAATCATTTTGTAGTATGAACCATGACCCTACTACCTACATCATGTTTCGAATACCCCTGAAGTTGAAATGAATGAGACTGGTTGTTTCAAGTGATTTTCTTGAAGATTGTTATTATGTTCACACTGTTTATCTACATATCCCTTTGTATTGTATCGCTCCTCAATTAAAATATAACTTATACTCTAGTGGTCCTCTACAATACCTAATATATAATATATAATATATCGATGCTGATGATCAAAACGTGTCCTCACTCCATTCAGGATGATATAAATGTGGAAATATGATTACGTAATATATTTTGAGATCCGACATCGAAATTGAAGATATTAGCTTGATATAATTGAGTGATTAAATGACCGACCCATTTTTATATTATTTAGCATCAAGACTGAATTAAAATAGTGGAAGAACATAATTCATAATAGTAGTCTTTTAAAAACACACAGAGTAGTACATACAGGTATTGGAATGCAGTAGGGTATAATATCCATTCTTCAAAAACCATATCATGCTTCCACCTTTCCACATTTTAGTACACTTCTTTAACGACTATGCGATCAAAAAGTTTCCTTGAGCTTTCACGCACTACTACGGTATTATTAACAATTACAGATAACATATAAAATGGGATAACGTGAGGGAATACTAGGAGTATGGATATGAATATTGTTTATCTTAATAAAACGATTTAATTAAAAGTTTTAATTATTGTGGAAAAGTAACTTATAATACAGAATTGAGAGGAATCAACGACAAACATATAGTTAATGAATGAATCAATCAATGCGTGAATACTATAATGTTAAATATGTGAATATTGAATATTTGAATGAACGAATAAGAGACGAAGATTGACAATATACAAAAGAAAAAGGTTCTCTCATTCTATTACTTTTATACGCACGTGCATGAATGCCTGAAGTCACGGCGGTCAACAATAAAATTATAGAAGGGTGATGAACTAACATATCTTCTATCTTCTCACTCATTTCATCGTGTTACATAATTCGCATATATTCCATATATTCCTTTCCATGGGAAAATATTCGACTGTCTTTCATGTTCATGATACTTCCCATGAAGAATTGACTTAAACTTCATGTCCCTTCATTAAAATGCTTAAAATTCTGATCTTACATTTTCTGTTTCGCCTTAGATTGCAGGTATTGGTAATACAAATATACTGATTGTCCAAGGACTATATTCCAATATTGAAATCATATATTCATGTATCAGCAGTCCAGTAATTCTATGTCTATACGTAATGCCATCAGGATCTGAGGATATAAAATCTCATAAAACGGCGTTGAGGAGATGGTAAATAATATTAAACATTAGAGATTATATCTTACATTGTAAAGCCTCCAATGGACTTCCCGTAGATATTCATCCAAATCAAAACGGCGTTGAGAAGATGGTAAAATGGTAAATGGTATCAAAACAAAAGAGATTATGTCTTATATTGTAGAGCCTTCAATAGTCTACCTCTACAATTTATAATAATAACTGTATATTCATCCATATGATCCTTCCCATCCATGCTAATTGGATGTGCAAGGAAGTATTCCATGAGGTATTCCATGAGACATTCCTTCCTTATGAATCAGCGTAAAAATGCTCTATGAGGGACAAACGTACCTATTTTGTGCGAATCAGACCCCGTAAATATTGATCTATTAATCCATGGATCCATTCGTATAAGTAGCATTATAAATCGTATCATTATAAAATGTATAAAATGTATAAAATGGATTCCATCTATGGTCCTATACTAGATTTATATTGAATTATATTGAATTATATGCTATCACTCATCGATACCCATCAAGAACGTTCAAAACCTGAGCCTTTTTATTTTGCTTTTAGTGTGCACATGTTTAATATATTCGATCAGGCGAAGGAAGAGTATTGGATTTTCTGATGTATCATATTTAAATTTAAATTATGAGTTGAATGAAGTGGTAGTAGGAGCCTATTCTTAATTATGAGGGGGAGGTGGAATTATAGAAATGATACATCAGAAGAGTGAAGCGAGTGCAGCGAAGAGTCTCGAATGTTGTATCTTTAATTCATCCTCAAGTAAAGGTTTAGAATATATCCATTTACACACGTAGTTGTTTAGGACCTCTAAAACATAGCAAGGAAGAGTGAAGATCCCTTCGTGACTGGGGGAGCATAGTGCAGTCACTGGAATGACTCAGCTCAGTCTCTTGAGAATAGCTCTAAACTTTTATACAGTGGATTACTCCAGTCAGACGGTCAGACGCGTTTTTAATTTGATTCTTCTTATCAGAAATTCTCATATCAATAATTCCATATTTTTATCGAGTTCACAGTCTCCGTCTTCTGCCTTTCGTCATATTTAGTCATAGTTTATATATTTCATATATTCATAAATCTGCCCTATTCACCATGTTGAATAATTTCGCGTTATTTGGTATTCTCTGGCTAACCCTTTGCGTATATGTAACCTCTCAACCTGTCGCAATTCCGATTGTATTTGTTATTAATGGATTCAAAAATTTCGTTTCAGCTGTCACTAACAATAATTTGATATTTGTCAATAACTCATATTTGATTGCTGGGTCAGTAGACCAGATTTTGTTTTTAAGTCCCACTGGGACTCTCTTGAACCGTGTATTACTACCATTTGAATATATCGATTACACGGTAATAATTCATGACACTTCTGATCTCTCTTATATTGCAGCCGATGGATTCGGTCTCTATACATTCGGACCTTCTTCAGTATTTCCTACTATGAAAACAAACATAAATTGCACCCAAGCAAAAACTATGGTTTTATATGAAGATCATATATGGGTGTCATGTGAAGGTGTCGGACTTGTCGCATTCGATCAATCACTGTCTAAGAATACTACTGTAGTACCGGAAGAGAATAATTCATACTGTTTATATATGACGATAGATTCTACTTCAAACATGTTGTTCGCCTTATGTGTTCATCAAGGACTAGTTGTCGTGGTCAATAGCTCCTTTATTGTCACATTGGATATCCAACAAAAGTCCATGGACATTGATGGCGGATGTATCATGTCCAATGTCTTTGACTCAAGTCTCATTGTTCTTTGTATGAATGTAACCACTACTGAAGCCATTTACTATTCCTTAAATACATCGTCATTAGTATTAAAGGAAATGAATGGAGTGAAATGTCATTCGGCGACTGCTTTATATCTTGGACCTCAAGGTACCCTCACGGTAAGTTGTATGACAGAAGGAATTATTCAAATGTCAATTTTTAATATAAATGTGTCACCACCTTTTATACTACCCTCTATACTCTTGGCGAACGTGGATCAATGTGGCAATGCTCTGAAAATTGCTGGGAATGATATTACCGGAACATTATTCGTATCTTGTACTACTAGTAATTTGGGTACGCTCATTACAATTGCACCTTCAAGATCCTTGTGTCAAGATAAAACATATCTCGATTCTTATTTAGATCCCACTTGTACTCTTTGCAAAACAAATTTTTATTGTCGAGATGGGTATATTCGACCCTGTGTGAATGGGAGTTTATGTAGTCTACCAGGGTTAGATGCTCCCAATATGCTTTGCCCGCCGGGCTTTATATGCATAGATGGAGCACAAGAACCTTGTCCTTTAGGCTATTCCTGTAATAATTCAGGTATGGCAGAAGGAATAATATGTCCTTTTGGATCTTATTGTGATCTAGGGACCGTAAATCCAGTGCCTTGTCCAGCCGGCTATGTATGCTCGACTCCTTCAAGTATCACCCTATGTCCAGTGTTTTTTTATTGTCCACCCAATTCTACGGCACCTATTCCTTGCTCGTCCTGCACTACTTCCGGTGCTTCGACCATTCCCGTTATTTCTCCTGGTTCTACCACTGTTGATGCCGGTAACCAGGATTTTGTTCAAAAGGCAATTATCGGGGGATGTATTAGTGGTGGAATTGGATTATTATTTTTTTTGATTAAATTTGTGTTGGATTTTACGGCACGGAGACATCTGGAACATCTTCTTGATCAATCTGTCGGTAATGATTCTCAATTTAAAGAGTATATGAAATCAGTGGTGAAACCAACGACCTTGAAAGTTTTAGACCATATTAAAACGACAGGATTTTTAGGATGGCGAAGTGACCGCAATACTAAGGCATATGTCAAATCCATTGAAACTGTGATCTCTACCATCCATGAACTAGGGGTCAATACCGATTTGTTGCGATTAAAAGATCATCAAAAACTCATGCTTTTCAATATCCTTGTTCAAGCATTTGAAACTTCATTGGGACGTCGAGATGTGTGTTGTTCCTGTTCTAGACTGAAAAGTTGGATCCGTCCCGATGCAACCCCGCAACAGTTCCAGGAGTATGAAAAAGTCATTGCTCAAAGTATTTATCAAACATGCTTATCTTCTCATCCTGAATTATTATCTACCTTATCCTCGGACAAAGTAGACAAAGTAGATAATTCTCACAACACCCCCTCCCAGTTACAACTCAGTCCTTTGTATAGAACTACTATGTCTAACCATTCGTATCATGAGTTTAATAAATCTGATTTTTTGCACAATAACTCGTTTACTCTTCCTGTTTAGATCGTAATATCAATAGTTATTATACCTTAATATGAATCATCTTGTTTATAAACTACAACTATTAAAAAATAATACCTTCAATAAATCCAACATTGTATAATTTATGCTATTTTCATTACTTTAAGTAATGCATTTACTCCATTTGCTCCTGTTTGTATAGTTCCACCACCGAAAATGGTTCCTAACACTAGTGACAATGTATCCAAAGCATTCAATGTCATTAATGTATCTAAAGATAATTCAGGAAATACAAATGCCAAACTACCATTTGCCGATGCCGGAGCAGCATCTATGGTAATTTCCCTGTCAGTAGGTGATTCATTCACATAAAGTTGGACAAAGTAAGCAGTTGCAACAAACGGTGGAGGAGCAGGAGAAACTCCTGTTGCAATAATCATAAAATATACATCATATATTCCACTAGAAGTTACCTGAATCCCTGTTGCACCTACATTACTGTTAAGAAATGGCCCTATATGGTTAAAATTAACAGTTCCTAATGCAGGACCTGGAGAGTAAATTTGTGCCCCGATTGCGTAAACTTGCCCAAACGATGATAGTCCACTAGAGGGGCCAATAGGACCGATTCCGCCATCTTTACCAGCTGGCCCAATTATAGACATTCCAGATGGTCCAACAGGACCGATTCCGCCATCTCTTCCAGCGGGTCCGACGGGACCGATGCTTCCAATGCCCTGTGGACCAATTAAACCGATTCCAGCCGGTCCCGATGGACCGGGCAAACCATTCATTCCCGGTATACCCATCATGCCAGGTCCTCCAGGACCACCAACCGGTCCTATCGGTCCTATCTTTCCCCGTTTTCCCCGTTTCCCTCTCTCTCCTTCATTTCCATCTCTCCCATCTTTTCCAGGTCTTCCTCTGATGCAAACAAGTCGATCACACTCGTTTGGCTCCTCACATATAGGCATAGGTTGACATGGTTGACATGGTTGACATTGTTCTTCAGGAATGACTGTTTCTATTATTTGAATTCGCTCAGATCGTTTAGATCTTTTACTTTTTGGTTTGAGTTGTTTACCCATGATTTGTAGGATATGTCTAAATCTTTGTCTGAACGAACGTATGTGTTTTGTTTTTTTTTATCATTGTCAACAAAGACTGGAAAAAATATTCTTTATAAAACAGTATGGACTATAATGCGAGAGTACTGAGTACTTCACTGTGAATAGAGCTTTTCATAGGACTTTGAACGTTGAATAGGGGCTAGAGAAAATTTTTTTATTGAGTTTTGCAACAATAACAAAAAATAAACTCAGAGATTCACTTTCACTTTGCAAAAATAGATAATAGATAATAGATAACATATTAATATTAATATATTTGACATAATGTCTTCATCGAGTGAATATTTTCAACATTCCGAACAATGTAAAAAACTGGATGATTTGACGATTTCTGATCCAATTTCAACTTCAAATTCAGAACCAACTTCTAAATCATTTAAACCCCCCCAACCTGAAAATCAAAATAACCTAGAGAAGAACCTAGATAAGAATCCAGAGAACATCATGACTCTCCTTTCCGAGTCAGATTCAGTTACAGCCATTATACGGTCATTTCTGCAGTTACTCCTACAGTTATTCCTACAGTTATTCCCCCTCTTATCATTCGCGGACTTTCCAATCAACATAAATTTGTGTTTTTTACCTCCAATGTATTTTGTATTTCCCTCAAAAATCAGGAATTCAATCGCTGGCAACGGATGCTCAATCGCAGCAATCACTTTCAATTACCCATGTCAAAATATGACGCGTGTACATTCAATTTGAATACGGATGCTATGAATGCTTTGAACGCTGCACATTCTGTGCATTCTCTTCAACCTATTCAATCTGTTCAATCTGTTCAATGCACCGACTCTTCCCAGTCTGCCACACCTTCTCATAGCATCACTGATGTATTTACTCCCGGGATGAAGACGGGAGAGTTAGGATGTGCTCAATCCCATATCAACCTATGGCGCCGAATGATTGAACAAAATCTACCATACGCTCTCATTCTAGAAGATGATGTTCAATTTCGTACCGATTGGCTAGAGCAATTATCAACATGTTCTGTTCCACTAGACGATCCTGAATGGCATGGTCTTTTTCTTAACATTATGGGTTCTATGCTTCCTCCGTATCATACATGGGCTAGAATCGGTCCTCAATGTTGTACCGGTGCTTACATTCTATCGGCACGAGGTGCCCAATGGTTATTGGCGCATTTTGGAAAAGGAAATCATACACGCGATCTTAATAAAGATTGTGATGTCACCGGCACAACAAAAGGGGCTGAAAATGATGCCGAAAATAGTGCTACAAATTCTACAGAAAGTTCTAGTGAACTTTTATTTCCATTTACGGTCGCAGATTGGATGACAATGAAAATGCATAAACAGGGACATTCCTATTCTATGTTTCCATGGCTTGTCAAACAAGAATATCAAGATTCAACCATTCGTCCTATTCATGAAATGGTGGGCAATAAACATTACTCTAATACCTTGTTACGAGACGCGCAATATTCGTCCACTAACTATATTTAACTATATTCAATTTTACTATTTCCTTGACGTAATCTCTATACACTAATGGACCTCAATTAAATTCGTAGTTTGCAATTCTCTAAAGTGAGATGATATCACCTTATCGAATTTACTCCAATTGAATTGTTTTGTGATAAGTGATAAATGGATGCCTTGTGTCTTCGAAACACCCGCAAAGTCGCTAATTGCAAATAATTATTGGAATCATACATGCATATATCACATCTCTAAAAACCATTTCACCTTTATTTTATAGTTAAACTTAATTCAACCCATGCAAGGATTTGAATAATAATAGATATTATATTAAAGTACTTTGATTTCCACAAGGAGAAGAATTTTTCACAAGGAAAATATTATGACGTCATAAATTGTGGAAATTTCCAAAAGAGAAGAATTTTCCAAAGGAAAATATTGTGACGACATAAATTCAACCTCAGAATCGTCATATAGTGCACTGTAGAAAATAATTATGACGATTTCAGAAATTAAATCCAAATGAAAATAAATAAATTGTTTTACTTAAAGTTTTATTTGTATTTGTACTTTATTTAATCCTTGTAAAATTGTTTTTCACTCATAATTAATTAATAGATCTAATAGATATAGTAGATCAATAATATTGTATTCTGTATACACTTCCCTGCCCCCTTTATCGATTTAAAGGGTTATGAGTTTAAGTTTATTGAGTGATAAGAACATTGTGAAATAAAATCGAAATAGACTATGTTAAAAGCATATGGTTAATAAAAAGTATTAAGCAAAAGAAGAAAGAGCAGCGAGAGAAGAAGAAGAAGGAAAAGAAGAAGAAGCAGAACAAGAAGAAGGTATGAGCCTTGGAGACACTAAGTATAATCTACAATAAAAATAATAAATAATCATTATCAAAATATAAAATATCTGAGGATATAATAATAATAATAAGATGATATCTACTTCCTCCTCTAGCGAATCCTTGGTCGGGAAACTTACCATATTAAAGAAGAATGATCCCACTACTTATACACCTTGGAAAAAGGCAATTACAAATCTATTAATTGGAAAGCAACTGGATTCATATATTAGTAAGAATCCTTCTACCATCGCACAAATAATTCCTAGATGGGAAGATTGCGAGGAAAATAAAGTCAATCCATGCCAAAGAGGCAAATTGGACTTTTATCACAAGATTAAAGGTGAACAAGGAGATGACGTATACTTATGTAACAAATGTTACAAACCACTTAAAAAGTATGAATTAAAAGATAATGAATTAAAAGTATTTAATGATGAACGTGCTAAGAAAGCACAAACTTATGGCTTTATATTTGCCACTATAGACTTTCATGCCAAAGAAGCAGTAGGTCATATAGATAATGATTCCCCTCTAAAATTATGGGATGAATTAAATAGTTGGTATCAACAGAATACCAAATCTTATAAGTTAACATTGTTAACAAGAGCATTAAATGATTTCCCAAAAGATCCAAGTACAGATAATACTATCGAAATATATTATAAAGCAAATGGATGCTGTATCAGCGTTCACTCAGTCTGATTTAAAAGAAGAAATTTATGTAACACAACCAGATGGCTATGACAAAGGATCACCAAATAAAGTATGCTTATTGAAGAAATCATTATATGGTCTCAAACAGGCTAGCTGGAACTGGAGAAATGACGTAGAAACGTTTATGAAATCCATAGGCTTCAAGACATGCGTAATGGATGAAAATGTATTCCATATGATGTCTAGATCAAATCTTGTACTCATTATGTGTCTATACGTAGACGACACCATAACTGTCGCACACCCTGATGATAAAAAAGAACTGGAAGAAATTATTATTAAAATTAAAAATAAATTTAAAATTAAGGACCTGGGGGAGCCAAAGGCTTTATTAGGTATTAGAATCCAAAGGGATATCAATACCGGTGCTATTACATTAGATCAACCAAACTATATAGAGAAGATACTAAAGAGATTTAACATCGTACATACAAAAGGAGCATATACTCCTGATGTTAAGGAAGTGGATCATTATGGACCATTGAGTCTTGAACACTGTCCTAAAACAGACGAAGATAAGAAGTACATGGAAAGTAAAAATTATCGTGCCCTTGTAGGATCACTATTATATCTTACCATATGTACAAGACCAGATATAGCACACGCAGTATCGGTACTAACCAGATTTACATCTAATCCAGGACCCAAGCATTGGGATGCAGGAATAAGAATATTAAAATATATTAATATGACTCGAAACATTGGACTTGTATTTGGAGATGATAAAGAATCATCATTCAAAATCCAAAGTTATTCAGATGCTAATTGGGGAAATGACATTCATGGACAGAAGAGTATATATGGATTTATTATATTCATAGGTCATAGTCCAATATCATGGATATGCAAGAAACAGAATTTTGTAGCATTGTCTACATGTGAATCCGAATACGTAGGCATTAGCGAAACCATACGAGAAATGAAATGGATCCACAATTTATTAAGAGAATTAAAAATAAAAGTTGAAACACCAATCCTACATGGTGACAATCTGGGATCATTAGCAATCGCTGCAGACACTTCTATGAATAGTCGAATAAAATCCATTGATATTAAGTATCATTTTATAAAGGATGAAGTCTTCAAGAAAAATGTAATTCTGAAGTACGTATCGACAGTTTATAATATAGCGGATATCTTCACCAAACCATTGGATAAGAAGAGATTTATTGCGCTCAGGAATATGATAATGAACTTAAATACTTCCCTTCCACTGTCATGAATGTGGGGGAGCTTTGAAGATGACGAGATGATATATGATATGATATAATTGGTAATTAACATAGTTAATTGTATTTATATAGATGCGTAAAGTATCACCACCACACCAAAGTCAACAATAATCTTAATCATAACCATAATCACAATCACAATCATTCACCCCAAACAATTCAAAAAAAAAAAAAAAAAAAAAAAAAAAAAAAAAAATATCTCGGAGGAATGCGGGCCGAATGTCCCCAGATATATCCAAAATTAATATTTCTCAAAATTTCATATTTTTAAATTTTATGCTTGAACATTATTTCATATATTTCATAGACTAGGTGTAGATTAGTCAAAATTTTACATATTAAATTCAAGATATACTAATCACCATTCCTTTTGCTAATTTTGTTTTCTGAAATGAATGTAACTTCTAATATTTTTAGGTCTAGAGGGTTATGAAATGTTATAATTTGATCAATCACATCCTGGTTAGAAAATAAGTAATATCATAAATATCTCTAACATCTTTCACGAGCAAATAGTTCAGGAGCTCACCGTGAGTCTAGGAGTAAGAGTTATGACTTCAGGAGCAGCCTAGGAGCAAGTTGTCTTTTATTATTTATATTTGTTATATATATATTACCTTATTCACATATTAATATGCATATATTGTCTTTGTTTGTACTTTATTCATTATTCAAATTATTATTTAACCATAATATTGTTGAATACAATTATCATTTTAATGTGAAATACAGAGGATAATTCAGATTTGAATTAAATTGATAAATTAATTTGAATTGAATTGTGTTGAATTGTGAATTAAGAATATAAAGTGAAACATTTGAGAAACCGCTCAAAAGTTAGCTAAAAATCGCTATTTTCTGGATAGAGGGGTGATTTTGCTTTGGGCTCAATTTCATGACATTAGCTCAAATACATATTGAGGATTCAATCACATTCATGGTAAGAAGACGTAGATGACAAGCGAGGATTCATCTTGCACCACGTCAGCATTCTAAGCAATTATTTATTCAATTCTAACAAGGGGGATATCGGAGACATTAACCTAAGTTGGGTGACATTAGGCTGATTTTGACAACATTAGGCTAATGTCTGTTTTTTGAGATATTAATATTAAATTTTTTGGGCTAGTTTCTCTTTTTGGTTTAATATAATTTTTGAAAATATATAAATTGACGTTTAAAACAAAGTTTATTTCTTAAGCATTACGTGAATGCTTGCATACCTAGTTGCAATTAAATTAAGCTAATACTTATGATATTCTGGTGTAATAAAACTTGTATACTATAATTGCTGCTTCTATAACCCTACATGCTATGACTCCTATTTGACCAAAATATTGCGAGCTTGTTCTATCCCTTCTAAAATGCCCTGATTTTTAGACACTTGCGCAAAGGCCGATGCCATGATTCGAGTGTAAAATTTTATGTTAAATCCATGAATTCGTGAAATAATGTGTTTTTCAATTAATATATCCACCGAGAGAGTGACGAGCTTTTGTTGGATATTTAATTTTGAAAATAGCGGAATAGCTCTATAATCTAACCACTTGTTACCACTTGGAGAATTTGAAGTGAGATTTAACAATTTGGATAATATTTCATACGATATTAAATGAAATGTCGGTTCTGGTAGAACACCCGGAAGATCCACATGGTAATCGAATACATCGATGATGATGGGAGCAACGCTATTGGATAAAGATTCCAATGCTTGAGGAACTGAAAAATTTCGCTCCACAATCAGTTCTAAAGCCTTGTTGATATAATTCATATGAGATCCAATGTAGGAAACGAAAAGTTGTATATCTCCCAACGAGCTGAACGCGTGCTTATAACCATCAGGAATGGGATCGGAAACGGAGGATAGCATCAGGAAATCACGTTGAACACTGTCTATATGATCTTCATTTGGTTTGTTGATTTTGAACGTTAATCTCTGCAATTGTTTCTCCATTTCACCGTCCTCAATAGACGGGAATTCGAGGATATCAAGATCCTCTTTATATCCACTTTGCTGTTGTAACAATGTCACCCCGCGTATTTCAGACACGGTGAACAATAAATTAATTAAGCCATCCCGTTTAATAGCCACCAACCCCCCAAGGAAAGATTTAGCGCTTTCTTTCAGTGTCGTTGAATGCGATTCAACGCAAGTGTGAATATCTTCAATCAATAGTGTTACAGCTTTTCTTGATTTTAAGTGATACCGTTTAATGGCTTCAATCATACGATAATTTATAATAGTAAGATCAGCAGTTTCTTTTTCTTCTCCACCATGATAATGAAGAGCATATGATAGGGCAGAAGCGATTTCACTACTTGCGTGTTTATCTCGCAAATTAATATGAATAATCCCCGAATTATTATTTAAAGCACGAGAAATGGAGAAAGATTTACCCGACGTCGATGGTCCATGATAGATCCAATTTTTCCCCTTCGAATGAACAAAATCATGAATTTGTGCAAAAAGAGTAGGTCTCTCGAAGGCGATGTTGCAATAAATGCTACTACCACGACGATCACGATCGAATAATCCACTCTCAGAGATAAAGGGTTTTTCTAATTGGGCAAGAATGTTGTTTATTTTGATGATTTCTCTTGATGAATACCAGCTGTTCACATAGGGAATAGCGATTGATAGCAGTGGTAGCAGTGGGAGTAAATAAATTCTTAGAGACCAAATTTTTTTCAATTTGGTCATTATCCACGATTGGATATTCGAAAATAGACTAACATTGGTGGTATTGGAGGATGATATAGAGGTGGAACGCGATACAGCTCGTACTCGAGATCTAGGACTGGGACTGGGAGGAGATAAGGGAGCAACTCGTGCTCGGCTTCTGCTATTGGAACGCCGTGGCATGATAAGAAAAAAATACTAATAGGGCACGAACAGAATATAAAATATATGGCGTCTGGTGGGAATGTGGGGAAAATGAAAAATGTTTTATAAGAAATAAGACAAGTGAAACAAATATATATATATATATATATATATTGCGAGTATCTATATGTAATAAAATGGATTTTTGAAATTTAGTTTAAAAAAACCCACAAAAAATAAAATTAAATTTTTAAGATTTTGCACGTGAGTTATTGAAACGGATGTTTGTAATCCAATAAAAATGCACGTGCATCATAAGAAATTTTTGGAAAAGAGTGCAAAAAAAATTATTTTTCAGATTTTATTTTCACTCCATTCTGATTGTTTTCATTGGCACTGTATCATACGTACTTTAAAAATATTTAAATTTAAATTCCAGTTAATATTAAGATATTTCAAAGCACCGTACCATATATATCGACTCGAGCTTAGACCTAACTATTATTCCTTTCCAATCACAACTAACCATGGAGAAAAAATGTGAGAAGACACTTCCGAATGCTCACCATCAGGTCCTCCGGAATCGGGTTGCTGGTGCTGCTGCACGCATTGTGGCTCGAACATGCCAAACTCAACGTATAACATCACAAGCAATACCCCCTTGCAATCCATGTGGCAATGTTGCAATCCCACACGTGGCCGTGGCAGTCGCAACATCTCCCCTTCAGTCCAATTCTAACAATAACATTAACATTGAGCCACAAAACTGCAGTTCAGTAACATTCACGACAACATCTGGATCTATGCTCGCTGAACACATTCAATTCAAGAAAGATTCCACTAGAAAGACAAACACACTCAATGATAATTCTGATTGGAAAACTTTCCAGATATCGTGTCTCCGATTGATTACCTGTACTAATAAGACTCTGAAAATGGAAGATGTCAGTTTTCCTTGTCCCACTCAATCGGACTGCAATTATCCACTGTCGAATTTGTTTGATGACAATTCTGGCACATTCATGCACACTTGTGGAAATAATGATATACATTTGGTTGACATTCGTCTACAGTGTCCAGTGGAACTCTCTTCAGTGGAAATTTTAAACAGACAAGCATGTGAGGATCGCCTCAATGGGGTAACGGTTACGGTACACTCTGTTGATGGCAGATTAATCAAACAGTTCACACTCACGGGACAAAAAGATTGGCAGAAGTTTCAGTTTCGAAGTCCCATTCCCAATGTTATTTCGAAGTATGAGTATCCACAATCTGATAACGAGGACGAAGAGGACTCCAAAGAAGTTTCAAGCCCATCTCCTAACAACGATGAGGATGACGGTAATATGTCAGATAATGAGAATCTACCTCAACATCAACCTCAAAATGCTGGTGCGAATAATCCACCCTTTGACCCTTACTTTGAGCTGATCCCTTGGACATTATCACCACCTCTGGTCACGCCTTTGTCTCAAAAACTTCCAAAACATCAAAAAATTAGTGCGAATCCTAACTGTCTTCTTCCACAGGGACACAATTTTTCTCTCGGAGATCTTTTCCACACTGGTTTGGCGCTGTACAAAGGCACTTTGCTCAGCAGCAAGAGTCAGGCCGAGGTTTCCATTGATGAATATTACAATGAAACGTGGAAAAAACAAACTACATTTATCAAATTTGGACCTTCCGTTGTGGGTGAGGAGAAACTGGATGGAGTTTATACTTGGAAATCAGACAGGCGATTTGGGGATCAGCGTCTCATGGGAGTAAACCCCATTGTGATTCGAAGACTCAGATCAGACGGACCTTTGCCATCAGATTGGTTGCTAACTCCTTCAGATTCTCTTGTAATATCATCTCTTGGTGTTCGACTTCCTGGGAAATCATTTGCTAATGCTAGACAAGAAGGACTCATTTTCTATGTTGATTATAGACATCTTGCTACTTTTAATCTTGAGTCCGGGAGAAATGGAATCGTGACTCCTTACCCTCTTTGTGTTTTTGTATACCAAAAGTCTCAGCGGGCATTATGGCCCATTTTCTTTCAGTTTGACAGATCATCACCTTTGGGTTCGTGTTTGGGGTCAATAATAATTCATTATTCTCAAGTTTCACAGTATAAAAGGAGCTGGCAATACGCCAAATTATGCTTTCAGGCTGCGGATTTTACAGTTCACCAGTTGTATTCGCACCTGACAAAATGTCATTTGGTAATGGAAATCGTCTGTGTGTTAACGTACAGATGGTTACCCAAACATCACGTCGTGTTTAACATCCTTAAACATCACTTTGACAGGACTCTTGCAATTAATTATGGTGCGCGCATAGAGCTGATCCCAAATGTTCTAGCAGATATATGCGGAACAAATGCACAAGGAATCTATAATCTCATTGGACATTTCTTTTCGACTTACGATTTTCAAGGAGAATATCTACCAAACGAACTCACCTCACGTGGATTTCAATCAAACATTCAAGACTTGACTAATGACACACCCTCATATTACTATGCACGCGATGCACTGTCTTTATGGGCCATAATTTATTCTTTCGTCCAGTCGCGTCTAAAGAATATTTACAGTACAGATGCGAGTGTTGTGTCGGACACAATTTTGCAAAATTGGGCTGCAAAATTACATGAGGAATTGCCAATATTCCGAACAGCTGGAAACGTGGACACACACAAAGGATTTCCTATGAGATTTCAATCTTTGAAAGAGATCACTGACGCCGTCAGTCACTGTATTTTCACTGCAGTTGGACAACACGGAGCTGTCAATTTTCTGCAAGAGTATTTCATGGCATTCATTCCGAACATGCCCGCGGCCATTCATCCCGCTACATTGAGACATTCAGCTATTGATTTGACGATAAATTCAATGAGTCAGTTGGAATTCCAATCTATTGACAAGCAATTCTTCGTGAAATCTCTCCCTCGCCACGGTTCTGGTTTTCTCCAAAAGGTCATTGTAGAAATTTTGGCTGATACTACGCAGACCAAAAGCTTCTTGGATTGGGCAACAACAAAACGGGATAAGCATTCGAAATGCTCTGCTGCATGTTTCAAGTTGAAATTATACACTACAATTGTTAGTGATCTTCTAGAAAGAGATAAAACTATCCATGATAGAAACAAGAGACCTGCGGCAAAGAAGTTAGCACGTAAATATGACATGCTACTCGCGGGGACCAATTCCAAAGGGTTCTGGGGTAACTCAGCTCTCAAGTCCAGTGTTTCAATTTGATGTGTTCAATGGGCAGGCTAATATAACGAATTACGATAAAGATATTTGATTCATATTAGTAATTGAATCAAAATACACGCAAAAATAAATAAAGAAGCTTGATACCAGAAGTTGGGAACTCATCCTTATAACCATTATTTTTCCAAATAAGATTAAAATAGGTCAGTCAATGACAGAACAGGGTGATTTTAATTTGTATAACATTCAATTTAAATGACATCAGCCTAATAATGTCAAAATAATTCGTGAATGTCAATATATTTAACAAATGTTTAAATATTTGGTTTAATGCCATTTTTATTTGGTAATGTTAGTGCACTTCAATAATGTTAAAAATAGTCTATGTAAAATGTTTAGACTAAATATACTATAGATGGATTAAATAAGTATATGTTACAAATATCGCGCTATAAAAACTCTTAATTAAGAAGATAATCGATAAAATATAATTTCAATAAAGATGTATATCAATTTTCGTAAATATCAAATTTCAATAATATTATATTCAAATATTTGTGAATTATAATATTTGTAAAATATAATATTGTTAAATAAATATATTGTGAATCATAATATTTATAAAATGTAATATTGTTAAATAAATATATTTATCAATAAAAAAGGTTCTTCTCGTTCTTTCGTTCTTTCATAGAAACTTTTTAACAGACCATTCTACTTGAAAATTGATTGTTTCCATAACACGCACACTAGAATCAAAAGAAACATAGAAGACACAATCGTTATTATTACAATTATAGCGATTTAGATCGTTGTAACTAATCCAAAACTGATTATGTGAAGGGGCAATGTTGTGGTGAGACAGTCATACACAACATTTCTATCAATCACTTTTATCATTTAATCAAGTTAACAGACACAAATTGCATTAGTGCGCAAGTTTATGGACAAAACTGTTATGATAATTGTCATAGCCTAGGTTCGAACTTGTTTTGACATGTGGAACTCAATATGCCTCCATGTTGAATTCAACATGTCCCCATGTGGAACTCAATATGAGCAAAATAGATATAACAAATTGAACTTGTCTTTCTTGCTTTTGTTAGTTTAATTGTTAATCTCTATTCAAATTCTTTATTCTCTATTCAACACACTTTAATCCTATTCTATTTAAATTAAGTTATTATTATACATACATATATATATATATATAGTCATCTACCCTTGTTCAATACAAATCGCTTATTGGACGTCACTACACCTTCATCGTTATTTACACTATCCTATCGTGCTTACCTCGTATCCACGACACCTATAAACCATCACATGAAACTTTACTTTCTTTCATTGCTAAGTATCTTTATTCTTGTTGCATGGGTGTATTTATTCTAGAAGAGAAATTAGAAGATTTCCTACAAATTGCGTCCTGTCATAGTGCATGTGTAACAATGTGTTTATATGTTTACACGTTTTAAATACTAGAACTCTATAGATATTGTTGTCTTATTGTAACGAAAGAAAAATTAGTACAATTAAAGGACTATTAACATAAAGACGTATAACACAACCGATTATTAACAATCCAAATATTATACAAAATACTCACCGATCAACTGTAGTATCAATTACTTCAAACCAAAGATGTCTCAAAATTCTCCTCAATTGAATGTGTAAAGCCTCTAAATATTAAGTTAGAATAGTTTGTTAACCACAAATACCTCTCATCCCATTAGGAAATCCACAATGAACAGTCCGTTCTGTCAAACAATCTACAAGTATTTTACAGACAATTTCATCTGTTTGAGAGGGTGAAATCGTCAACTTGTTCGCTTTTAAATCCTCTCGCACTTTTTGTAGATAAAACCAGGTCGAATGGTCATTCTTATGAATACATAATGTTAATTCTTTCAAGTGAGTGACACATTCCTTTAAGCATTCTAACATGAAATCCTGTATAATTCATAAATAAACAAAAAATCATCAAATGCAACTGGAGCATTATTTTCATCCAGGATGGCAGTTCTTACTACTAAATCTTGAGGAGTAAAGTAACATAAAGGAAGAGAGAGGACACACTTTCAATGGACACTGGGATGAATTAGATAAAATTTTACACTTTCAAAAGGAAGGCACAGCTCTATAGAGGTAGATATTTTTAAAGAATATAAAAATCATTGAGGTAAATTCGATTTTATATATTTAAAATATGGACAAGGGTGAAATAAAATGTGTTCGACCAAAACGAAAGGATGAAATTGGGACAAAATTTAGGATTAATCCTAAATATCGGCGCGCGCCACTCACTGTGACTTTTTAAAATACGATCCGGATCTCATGGATGGCAAAGGTCATTCGATTTTTTAGATTTCGTTTGAGCACTTACAACATATTTATTTAATTCGTGTACTAAACTAACATTAATCTTCAGGACAGTAAATATATATTGTCATAGTGTAACTATAGATATATCAACTCATTTTATATATAGAATTGAATTAAAAATTAGTTAATTAATTAAGTTAATAATATATGATTAATTAATCATAGAGCCCAACTCGATGGTCCGGG
>Ga0206957_1022_pt1 | contig 45911 bp, 29 predicted proteins | sample Alteio_BWOrgHeat_32_FD_152975 | JGI IMG/M metagenome (GOLD analysis project Ga0206957, IMG submission 152975) | Enriched cells from forest soil in Barre Woods Harvard Forest LTER site, Petersham, Massachusetts, United States -... | ecosystem: Environmental > Terrestrial > Soil > Temperate forest >...
TTTATAAGAAGAAAGCCCCACCTAACCTCCCCGTAGGGGAGGAATAATTTATTGATTACATAACTGGTTTATGGACTTAACTCTCTCCCCAATGGGGAGAGTTGGAGAGGGGCTTAGTACGCTCTGATATTTTTGCCTTCCATGAAGTTGATGAAGGAGCGGTTTACAACTTTATTTCCGCCGGGAGTAGGATAGTCGCCGGTGAAATACCAATCGCCGGTATGATTTGGAATAGATTTATGAAGACCATCAACCGATTCGAAAATTATTTCAAGTTCTGCTTTTAATCCTGCCGGACGAAGTAATTCGGAAATTTTTGCAGAGACCTGTTCATAAGAGAAAGGCGCATAAATTTCTTTTACAATATTTTTAATATTTTCTTTTGGAAGATCTTCCTGTGCTTTGGCACGCTCGTATAAGTCTTCCAGGAAATTTTCTTTGAAATTTTCTTTCAGCAATTTGCATGCAGCTTCAAAGGCAATGAATTCAGTCATCCGCGACATGTTAATTCCATAGCAATCCGGATAACGGATTTGCGGAGCGGATGAAACAACTACAATTTTCTTCGGGCCAAGACGGTCCAAAATCCGCAGAATGCTTTGTTTTAAAGTAGTGCCGCGTACAATTGAATCATCAAGTATAACGAGATTATCCACGCCGCGTTTAATTACACCGTAAGTAGTATCATAAACGTGCGCAACCATATCATCGCGTGAATTATCATCAGTGATAAACGTTCTCAGCTTAGCATCTTTAATTGGAATTTTTTCGACACGCGGTTTTTGAGAAAGAATCTTTTTTAATTGTTCATCATTGAGCGAACCATTGGCCTCTTTGATGTTTTTTATTTTCAGGTCATTGAGGTAATTATTCAACCCATCAACAAGACCAAGGAACGCTACTTCAGCTGTATTGGGAATATAAGAGAATACTGTATTCTGTACATCGTAATCAACGGCCTTCAGGACCTGCTCCGTTAGTGAACGTCCAAGGTTTTTGCGTTCTTCATAGATAGAAGCATCACTGCCGCGTGAAAAATAAATCCGTTCAAAAGAACATGATTTTTTTATTCCCGGTTTAATAATTTCTTCTTCTGAAACGTGTCCGTTTTTTCTGATTACCAGTGCGTGGCCCGGAGTGATCTCTTTCACTTTATCAATGGGAACATTGAAGGCGGTTTGAATAACAGGGCGCTCAGAGGCAACCACAGCAATTTCATCATCTGCATAATAAAATGCCGGGCGGATCCCATTTGGATCGCGTAATACGAAAGCATCGCCATGACCAAACATTCCAGCCATTGCGTAACCCCCATCCCATTTTTTACTTGCTTCCTTTAGGATACTTACGATATTGATGTTCTTCGCAATAAGATCAGAGATTTCTAAATTGTCGTGACCTTCCGTTTTGAACTTCTGAAATAGTTCTTCATTTTCTTCATCCAGGAAATGACCGATCTTTTCCATCACCGTTATCGTATCAGCCTTCTCGCGGGGATGTTGCCCGAGCTGTACAAGCTGATCAAATAATTCGTCAACATTGGTCAGGTTGAAATTACCTGCTACAACAAGGTTGCGGCTCTTCCAGTTATTCTGACGAAGGAAAGGATGGCATTGTTCAATGCTGTTTCCGCCATAAGTGCCATAGCGCAAATGACCAAGCAATAATTCGCCTGCAAAATCAACATTGTTTTTAAGCCATTCTGTATCACCAGCCAGTTCAGGCTTTTCAAGAAAGATCTCCTGGAAGGGTGCATTTATTTTAGAAAAAATTTCTTTTATCGCACGGCTGGAATTGGAACGGTGCCTGTTGATATATGGGGTTCCGGGTTGCGTATCAAATTTAATGGAAGCTACACCCGCGCCGTCCTGGCCACGGTTGTGTTGTTTTTCCATTAAGAGATAAAGTTTGTTTATGCCGTAAAGTGGCGTGCCGTATTTATCGTAATAATAACGGAGAGGTTTTAATAACCTGATGAGGGCAATGCCGCATTCGTGCTTAATCTGGTCGCTCATATTGCCATACAAAAATACGAATTTTTCAGGAGAAAATTAGATTCTTTTTCATAGGCATTTGGCAAATAAAAAAGGGGCTTAAGCCCCTTTTTTATTTGGTTGTAAAACCTTTCGGCAATTACTTCACGTGTTTAGAAATAGCTTTTGCTAATTCAAACATAGAGATTTGACCTTTTCCACCAAATACTGGTTTCAGCTTAGCGTCAGCATTGATCATGCGTTTGTTCTTTTTGTCTTGCAGACCGTTTTTCTTAACGTAAACCCAGATCTTTTTAACGATCTCTGTTCTTGGAATTGCTTTGTCACCGATAACTTCAGCTAATGCTGAACTTGGTGTAAGCGCTCTCATGAATGCAGCATTAGGTTTTCTTGCAGATTTCTTTGCAGGAGCTTTTTTTGCAGCTTTCTTTGCAGTTTTTTTCGCAGCTTTTTTTGCCATTGGTTTTGTTTTTTTATTTGATGTTTATGCACCAAAAATAAACAAATTCCCGAATGAACAAGAGGAAAAGCAAATTATCTTCATTCACATTTTATTCACAATTTTCAGAAGGGAAGATGTCGCTTTGATGAAATGGGAGCGATACGGAACGGTGGATTTTACCAATGGGATTGGTTGAACAGTACTTATTCTCATCAATCCGAATAAGACATTTTTCACTATCTTAGCATCGTTACCCCATAAGAAGATGAATAGAAGATTGCTCGTGTATCCCCTGTCGCTGTTGATTTCTGTCACTCATCTCTTTGGACAGAAGCAGAATAATACCTGGTGTTTTGCGGATCGTTCTGAAGTAAGTTTTAATACAGGCGCACCTGTTTCCGTAAACACAAGTATGCTCTATACAAAGGCCGGAAGTTCCTCTATAAGTGACAGAGCTACCGGGGCATTATTATTTTATTCTGACGGAGACGTTGTTTATGATAAGACAAATGCTGTGATGTCAAATGGGACTGCTTTGGGAGGCGATCCAACCTGTCAGCAAAATAGCATCATTGTTCCTGACCCCTCTAGTACAACAAAGTATTATATATTTTGTGTTTCACCTGATACAATAAGTCCTGCAGCAGCAGGGAAAGGTTTGTTTTATTCAACAATAGATATGACACTCAATGCCGGAAAAGGAGCCGTTGTTTCAAAAGCAAATTTTTTAACCGGTCCCGTCACTGGAAAAATAACCGCTGTACAACATTGTAACGGAACAGACTATTGGGTATTGGTCATAAAGTGGGGAACCGACACCATGTATTCTTATCCGATAACTGCTTCAGGAATTGGAACACCGGTTAAATCATTATTAGGGAGGGTATATAAAGATTCGGAAAAAACATATAACTATGGAGCCTCACCGGGATTAAACGGACAAATGAAGGCATCGCCAAATGGCAGAAGGATTGCATTTGAGTCGGCTTACTATACGGCAAACGATCCTTTTTCAGATATAAAATTCGTTCAGATATATGATTTTTGTCAGACTACAGGAATGATATCCAATCCGAATATTGATCAGTTCAATGGTTTTGGTTATGGTTTTTATTTTGACCGCTTAAATGGATTAAGCTTTTCGCCCAACAGTGATGTTCTCTATGTCTGTTCCCGTTCCACACGTTTATTACCTTCTCCCACAGTTGATACTTTAGTTGTTTGGCAATACAACTTAAATGCAGGCTCTCTGGCAGCTGTACTGGCTTCAAAAACTGCTGTTTTTAAAAAGGTGCAATCCGAATGGGACATAGATGATTTTCAGCTGGCTTCCAATGGAAAAATATATGCGAGCGACGGTATCAATATATTCGACGCTATAAATAGCCCAAACACACTTGGTGCAGGATGTAATTATACAATGAATGTTTTTACGCACTTCTTTAATGTGAGCATGTACAGTAGTCCGTATACGTATGGCTTACCAAATATGATAGATGGATTAACGCCGAATCCTCCGCTTACCGTTTCATTGGGAAATGATACTATTGTTTGCAATGGAACAGTCCTGAATCTTACTCCTGTTTCAAGTGGAGGCTCAACGTATTCGTGGTCAACCGGTGCGTCAACATCAACCATTTCTGTTTCAACTCCCGGAAAATACTGGTTAGATTATGGCAATGGTTCATGTTGTTATAAATCGGATACTATAAATGTGACCTATACGGCACCTCCAACAGTTTCACTTACTGCCAGCAAACCGTCTGTATGCAAAGGCGAAGAATCTTTATTGACAGCATCCGGGGGTACAAATTATTCCTGGAATACGGGAGCTAAAACAGATACATTGACTGTTTCACCTGGCGTCGCTTCATCATATACTGTAACCGTTTCAAGTGCTGCAGGTTGTGCTGCAAAAGACAGTATCACTATAAATTTGAAGCCTTCACCAACGTTATCCGTTTCCGGTTCAGGATCAATCTGCAAAGGGCAATCGTTGTTACTTACTGCAAGCGGATCAGGAACAGGTTATAACTGGAGCAATGGGGCAACATCAACAACTACAAATGTCTCACCTGTGTCAACCAGTACCTATACAGTAACTGCAACAAATGCTGCGGGCTGCACTACCAGCGACAGTGCAACTGTTCAGGTGAATACTTTACCAATAGCAAAAATCACAGGCGATAATTTATGCGGACCTCTTTCCGAAGTATTAAAAGCTTCAGGCGGATCAACTTATTTGTGGAATATTGGCGCCACAGCCGATTCGTTACTGATCACATCACCTGGCAAATATTCTGTAAAAGTAACAAGCCCTGCAGGTTGTTCTTCCAGTGATAGTATTACGGTTGTGGTAAACCCATTGCCTGTTCCTACTGTTACTCCTTTTCCGATTGATACAATTATTAAAGGAAATAGTGTGGTGCTCAGTGCAGGTGGAGGAACAAGTTACAGCTGGACTCCCGCGGCAGGTTTAAGTAATCCAGATGTTAGCAGTCCTACTGCCAGTCCGGGTACAACAACAACCTACATTGTTACCGTTAAGGACAATAACAATTGTACTGCGACCGATTCAGTTACTATTTATGTAAAGGATATTATCTGCGGACCCGTGTTTGTGCCGAATGCATTTTCCCCCAATAAAGACGGACATAATGATGTTTACTACGTGAGAGGAAATTGTATTATATCAATGGACTTTGTAATTTTTGACAGATGGGGAACAGCAGTGTTCAGGTCGAATAATCCGGCAAATGGCTGGGATGGAATTTTCAGAGGAGAAGATTGCGATACAGGAGTTTTCATGTATTATCTTGATGCGCTTTTGAGAGATGGAACTCATTTTGTCAAAAAGGGAAATATCAGCTTAGTGCGATAATCGGCACTTGATTATTTCATGGGAAAAAGTTAAATTCAATTAAAACAATTTAACAACCCCGCACATGAAAAAGCAACTACTCTTATCCTTTATTTTATTTATATCAATCGCCGGATTCTCCCAAATACATATCGGGAATGGGCAAACTTATGCAAACCTGTCTGATGCAACAACGGCAAAAGCCATCCACGCCGGCGATACGGTGTATCTTCATGCTGGCACTTATACAGCGGGTCAATGGATTCCTGACACTTTGATGGGAACAGCTTCCCAATGGATTACCATCAGGCCATATAAAAATGACTCGGTCTCCATTACGGCGCAATGGACATTTCAGAATTTACACTATGTGAAATTTTACGGGTTAAACTGGGATGGAACCGATCCGACAAATATCGGGCATATGTTGTTTTTTGATTATGAATATAATTGCTTTACAACACTCACGCACATTATAGTTGATAATTGCAAATTCATGAACGACAACCAGGCCTCATCCACAAGCTTTGAGATGATAAAATTCACGGGTACGGATTCCTTCCAGGTGAGTAATTGCCTGTTTAAAAATTCGATTAACATTGCAGATGGCCTCAGTATGAATGGCTGCCATAATGGAACAATTACCAACTGTCGTTTCGAAAATTTAAATTCCTGGGCGGGACATTGCAAAGGTGGATCGCAGAATATTACGTTTCAAAAAAGTATGATTATCAACTGTGCAGGAGGAGGATTTGTGATGGGTGGGGATACAGGCGGACCTTATTACTGCTCGCCCGGACCTACTTATGAGGCGAGTTATATTCATTTTTATTCCAATATAGTTGTAGGCGGACCTTTCGGAATCCGGCTGGGATCCTGCTGCTATTCGGATGTAGTGAATAATACCTGTTATAATATGACCACATTTGCAGTGCGCGTTTTGATGGAAAGTTCAAACTCTCCCAATTTTTCCAATAATAGTGTGATCAACAATATCATTGCATCCGACGATCCGTATGGTTGTTACATCAATGCCAGTGGCGGTGTTGATTATAGCACCTTTTATTTTCAGAATAATTTGTACTGGGATTATAGTTCCGTAATTACAGCGCCCAACTTTGAAGGAGGCAGCATGACGGGCCTCAATGTTTCAGGATCGGTTGTGGGAGATCCCTTGTTTACCAACGCAGCAATGAGTGATTTTTCATTGCAATCGGGAAGTCCGGCCAAAGGAGCAGGTATGATTGTATCAAACCCTGTGAGCGATTATTACGGAAATAATTATAATACCGCTACACCTTCCATAGGAGCAGTAGAGTATGCAGATCTCTTAAGCGTAAAAAATGCAGACGATGCGTATGCTGTCAGTATTTATCCGAACCCGTCAGCGGACGATTTTACTGTGTCCTGGCAGGGTGTAGGTTCGCTGAATAAAGTAGATGTGTATAACGCGAACGGTCAGCTTGTAAGTAGTCTTGTTCCTTCATCATATCTCTTTACGCTGAAACTGCAAGGACTTGCTAAAGGCATCTACAAAGCGGTGTGCCATACCAGTGGCGGCAGTGTGCTCAGCAGGACGCTCGTCATGAACTAGGCTTTCAGCAGCTTAAAAGCATGCGACCATTTGTTTTGTGTGAGACCCGGAATGCACCATAAAATGCAGAGTGGTTCAATTGCTCTCGCAGCTTGCGCTTTACCCATGTCTTCCACATCAAATCCAAAGAGGTTTAAAATCTGGGTGACATCAGCTTTTGATGCATCATTGTTTCCGCAAATGAACATACTTGGTTTTGTTCCGCCAAAATCCGGGTTGACCATAAATGCATTACCTATGCAGTTGAATGCTTTTACAAAATTTACAGAATGATAAGCAGTCTGCAGTTGTTCCATTAATGAATTGTCCAATGAGGTAAAGAACCTTAATACGCCATTATCCGGTGCAGCATCAGCAATGGGATTCGTTGTATCTATAACCGTTTTGCCATTCATGTTAGCGCTTCCGGCAAGAATGAGCGCTTCTTTTGCAGCACTGCCCTTTGTTGCCAATACAAGTAGTTCGCCAAATTTCGCGGCTTCAGCAAATGAACCAATGCCGGCATTTATTCCACTTTTTAATTTCCAGTCGTTTAACTTAGCTGTATCACGGGTTCCAAGCATCGCCTGGTATCCGTGTTTTACAAATCCTGCAGCAAGTGTTTTTGCTACAATTCCTGAACCGAGTATTCCTATTTTTTTCATGTGTTGTTTTTTGTTTTGCTCACTAAGTAAAGCCTAAGTGAAAAAGTATTTATTTAAATTTTTGAATCAGTTGATTTATATCCGGAAAAGCTGAATAGGCATTTAAGCAGGCAAGTATTGTCATGATACTGATGATCATCGTCCCAAATGATTTTAAAAACGGATAAATCATTATACAGTAGACCAGCATTGCAACAGTTATAATAATCGCAATCAAAGCGCCGTATTGAAGTTTATTGAGAACCATGAGATAGCATACAAACATAATAACGCCCGAGAGAATTAATACGTGGCCATCCATTAATAGTCTTAGGAGCTCACGGTTATAAGGGCCTTTGTGATTGATCAGGACAAAAATGTCATGAAGAATCCCATTGACAAAATACCAGACGGCGGAAATAATTACCCAATGAATTGATAAAATTTTACTCATTTATTTTATAAACTAAGAAGTAAAAATACTATTGTTTTTTTCTTCGCAAAATAATATTGACAGCTATCTTTTTTTGATTGATAATTTGCAAATTAAATAGCGTGAAACTCTTAATTTTCCTATATTTAGTTATATTCAAAACCTATTTATTATGCAACGTCGCGACTTTATAAACAGATCAGCACTAATGGCCGGATCTTTTTCATTTTTAAAATTTACTGATCCGTTGTTTGCAGCTGAACTGGAGAGTAAAATAAATCACGTAAATAAATTTACAGCGGAAGAAGTTGCGGGAGATGAGGATTTTTGGTCGTGGGTACGCGAGGCATACACTGTTTCTCCGAATATAATAAACCTGAATAATGGCGGAGTTAGTCCGCAGCCCAAAGTAGTACAGGATGCGCACATCCGGAATTATCAGTATTGCAATGAAGCACCTTCGTACTATATGTGGCGTATACTTGATCAGGGCAGAGAACCGCTCCGTTCAAAGTTAGCAGCATTGGCGGGTTGTAGTGCAGAGGAAATTGCGATCAATCGTAATTCCACAGAAGGCTTGAATACAATTATATTCGGTCTTGATCTGAAAGCGGGCGATGAAGTAGTTCTATGTAAGTTTGATTACCCAAATATGATGAACGCCTGGAAGCAGCGGGAGAAAAGAGACGGGATAAAATTGACATGGGTTGACTTGAATTTGCCGATTGAAAATGAACAAGAAATTGTTTCTCTCTATTCAAAAGCTATTACCTCTAAAACAAAAATTGTCCATATTACACATGTCATAAACTGGACCGGACAAGTCATGCCGGTAAAAGCAATAGTTGACATGGCTCATGCAAAGGGCTGTGAAGTAATTGTAGATGGAGCTCATAGTTTTGCTCATCTGGATTACAAAGTACCTGACCTTGGATGCGATTATTTTGCAACATCGCTTCATAAGTGGTTGTGTGCACCTTTCGGAAGCGGAATGATGTACATTAAAAAGGATAAGATAAAAAAAGTGTGGGCCCTGCTTTCGGCGCCAGAGCCTGATGGAGGTGATATCCGCAAATTTGAAAACCTGGGAACCCGTTCGTTTGCATCAGAAATGGCAATTGGAAATGCAATTGAATTTCATTTGATGATCGGTGGAAAGAGAAAAGAAGCCCGCTTACGGTACTTAAGAAATTACTGGTGCGATAAAATAAAAGGAATGCCCGGCGTTAAATTCAATACGCCATATGCTGCACAGTTCAGTTGTGCGTTAACAAGCGTTTCTATTGAAGGCTGGAAAGGCAGCGAAATAGAAGGCAGGCTTTTTGAAAAGAAAAAAATTCACATAGTGCCTATTGATCATGAACATGTGAATGGAGTCCGCATAACTGCGAGTGTCTATAATTCTCTGTCTGAATTAGACCGCCTGGTAGAAGGAATTGAGGAGCTTGTGAAAGCTGGTCCTCCGGCAAAAAAGTAAAATGAGTTATTTACTCATTTATTACAAATCTCAGATATCGTCTTGTAAAATTTGAATCCTACCAATGGTATTTTGTATACGGAAGTGGACCAGGTTGTAAGATACACGACTGTTACTAAAACTATTATTACCTTTTTTAGAAGCGGCGATTTTTTTCTGTCATCTTCCATTGGTTTGTCTGATTCCTCCAATGTTATTGGTTTATTTTTGAGGAAAAAAGTGAACAGCAGCATCAGCAAAACAAAGTGAATATTCAACCATCTTCCCCAGTCGATTGTCCTGACAAATAATGCGACGGAAAATAAAATAAGCAACAAAACAGAAGCAATAATTTTTTTGAAGGAGATAAAATGTACAGCCGAATATTTTACAAATAGAATAAAAGGCGCTATACCCAAAATAAAAGTAAAGAAGTAACCTGGTAAATATTTTTTCTCTAAAATAAATTTTAAGGCTTCAGAAAAGCTGGTTTTCCAAACAAGAACGCCATCACAAATTTCTCCATGAATCCCTCGTTTCATTAAACCATCACAAATTATAGTCCCGTTAATTGTTTGCCCAAATAAATAAATTACCACAAGCACCAATAATGAACTCGCCATTAAATACAAAGATTTGAAATCAAAAGGCTGACCCTCGGATTTTAATTTTAAATAAGATGCAACAACAAAATAAGGGGTGTAAAAAAATAATCCTTCATGGCATAAAGTCATGATGATTATAGCAAGGAAAAACAAGATAGTTATAAGAGATGAACTTATTATTTTCCGGTTCAGGACCAACATGTACAAACCAAAAAGAAAAAATAAAATTATCTCCTTTCTTCCCGTTGCGGGTTTATCGTAAATCGGAAACAATAACGTTACGGGTGATAAAAGCAAAATCCAATACCAGAAGGTTAATTGTTTTCTGTAAAGCAGAACATATAAAATAATAAGGAAGGAAATATAAATGAATGATTGAATCCAGAAAGTAGTGAAGTTGGCTTTTATTCCAATGAGATCGGACAAGGTAATTATTAAATAGCCCGACAAACCTCTTCTTACAAATCCTGCATCAAAGTTTATCAGCCAGTCGGCAATACACCAGCCGTCGCATATTTCTGCAAAATAATAGAGGTGACTGATATATATGAATGCAATTATTAAAAAGAAAATAATGACTATTGGTAATTGAACTGCATTTTTCATAATTCAGATAAGATTAATAAATCTGTTTCAGATTTACATTTATCTACATAATAATTAATGATAAATCTTTTTTATTTATAAAGGTGTACGCCTGAATCAATCGGCATAGTTGTTCCGGTAATTTTTCCGGATGCCTGACTTAATAAAAAAACAGCAGCATTTGCAACATCTTCGGGGTAAATCATCCCCAAGGGATATTTTGCAGATTGCTCTTCCATTTTTTCGGCTGTCCACATCTTTTCAGTTAAGGTATACATATCTGTTTTAACCATTGCCGGATTAATGCAATTGGAACGGATTCCCATATGTCCATATTCAATGGCAAGGGTTTTCGAAAAAGCTTCTATTGCGGCTTTTGTAGCTGAGTAAATAGACAGTCCGATTACCGGAATTGAAGTGGAGACAGATGAGATGAAAACAATGGAAGAGTTAGTATTTATTTTTTTCTGTTTCAATAATGCAGCTGTAAGCAGCACAACCGACATATAGTTAATGTCAAATAGTTCTTTTATTTTTTCGGCAGTGGAGAATTTGACAGGTAATAATTTTGTAATTCCGGCAGAATGAACAAGTCCGTCAATAGCTTGAACTTGTTCTGTAAATTTATTCAGATCGTTTTCCAGTGTGAGGTCAGCGGGAACCATAATATGTCCCGATCCATCCAGCAAGTCGAATGTACTTTTAAGTTTTTCTGTGCGGCGTCCTGTAATAATAATGGAAGCTCCCATTCTGGAGCATTGAATGGCAGTTTCTTTTCCGATACCCGCAGAAGCGCCGGTAATGAGTATTGTTTTATTTTCAAGACTGAAATTATTTTTCATTCAGGTTTCAGTCATTTGAGTTTGCTTTGAACAACATTGAATATATCCAGCATCGTAGTGCAGTTCCGGAGATCTTCGCCATTCAAGGCTACTCCGTATTCAATGTCAATATGGGCGATCAGGATCAAAGCGTGCATTGAACTCCATTGGGGTGCATTTTTGTAATTCGTTTCGGGCATAAGCGTACCTGGTTTCAGGCCGTCGATTTCAGATTCTATTTTTTGTATAAAACTTGTGATGTCCATTTATATAAATTTAACAAAAAAACAGAGCGGGTATATTAAAATTTAAATACAATAATTCGCCGGAACAGAACAGCGTGTAATAAATTAAACATCAACTGACTGTATTTATTTCCCGCAAAATAATTTACCGGAAATGAGATTTTAATTTTAAAAATTGCTTTTCAAACAGATGATAACTAATGTAGCTTACAGTAAATGTTAATGCAGTAAAGATTAAGGTTGAAATGAATACTGCATGTGTATGGAGGTAATTAATTTTTTCTATTATCGGAATGATCCGAGGCAGGAGTATGATGAAGAAAATCCAATGATAAATATAAATGCCATACGAGTATTTACCTGTTATGGTCAAAAGCTTTAATCCAAAAAAAACATTGAGGATACGTCCGGTTTTTTTTTGATCAAAAATACCGGTTAAAATACAGCCGAATGCCAGCGAAAACAATGTATATCCGAACTTTACAAAGTATATATTTTTATAAGAAATGTCTTTTGTACATAATATTATTGCTCCGATTATCAATACTGAAATTAAAAATACATAAGGTACAATCTTCTCAAGAATCCCCTTTTGCTCACGGATCATAACAGCAACACAGCCGCCAATAAGAAGGGAATCAATCCGTGCAAAAGTAAAAACATGAGAAAAGGGGAAGTCTGGTCTGTAGTTTCGTATGCTGACACTGATAATTATACCGGCTATTGACACTATATAGATGTTTTTGCTTCGTAAAAGGAGTATGACTAGCGGCCAGAAAAGATAAAACTGTTCTTCAACGGCTACTGACCAGAGGTGCCATAACGCATAATTATTCTGAGGCCAGTCATGAAATGCTATATATATATTTTGAGTATAAGTCCAAAAATAAGTTTCTATGCTAAGATAAAAGTCAAAAGCATGTAACGCGAAGATGCTTACCGTTGAAAAAAAGATGATGAGGACGAAATAGTACAACGGAAATATTCTCAGGCTCCTGCGCACAATAAAGTTCCTGTAGCAGTTTTTTTTTCCTTTTGTATCAAGCAATATCCCGGTTATTAAAAAACCTGAAAGAACAAAAAAAAGGTCCATTCCAATCCAGCCGATTTCACTCAGGAAAGTGAATGGATAGAAATTGTAACAGTGGATCATAAGAACAAGCAACATGGCAAACCCTCTTAATCCATCTAATGCTTTAATATGCCCGATCCGTAATTCAATTTCCATAATTAGATATGTAGAACATTATTACTTCTTTTTTTATTAAATTTAGTAATAAAACAGTGCGTTTCTGCTAAATCACTTACCCATTACACTCGTGCGGTCAGTTATTTCCGGTTTTATTGCAATTGATATGAAAAAAAATAATTTGCAAAATAATAGTTTTGGTTATTTGTGGTTCCGTTTTTTTTTGTGGTTGTTGATGTTTTATTACGGAATTAAATTTATTATTGATAAAGCTGTTCGTTATTTCTATTTTAATGAGGAAACATATGAGGAATACTGGAAAATAAATTGGCTGCTGCTGATTCATATTCTCGCCGGATTAGTGGTGCTACTTATCGGCCCGCTCCAGTTTTTTCCATACTTCAGAGCTAAAAATATTAAAATTCATAAGTGGTTGGGTAAGATCTATCTGGCAGGAATTATTCTCGGATCTTTTTTTTCATTGTATATCGCCATTTTTTTTACTGCTAAGAGTCATTGGACATGGGCGGCTGCGCTTATTCCGTTGTCTGTAATCTGGCTGCTGTCAGCCCTTTTGGGATATAGGGCAGCAAAGAATGGTAAACTTCAATTGCACAAAGAGTGGATGATAAGGAGTTACATTATTACGTTTACATTTGTAACGTTCAGGTGGTTAATGAAGTTCTCGTTTTTTGCCATTACTGCAGATGGAAGAGACAGAACTGCTTTGGCAATATGGTTAGGATGGACAGTTCCTTTATTTATAAATGAAGCCATGCTTAATTGGATAAAACGACGAACTAACTGAAAGTATAAAATATGATTTTTTATATTGCTATAGCCGGAAGTATATCCTGGATAATTGCTTACGTATTAATTGCGCGGAAAGGTTTTAAAGATAAATCTTATGGTATGCCGCTGGTTCCGCTTGCGCTTAATTTTGCCTGGGAGCTTGTATATTCCTTTATGTTCAGGGAGTATCCGTCCAATGTTTTCGTTCTGTTTAATCCTATATGGGCTGCATTGGATTTAGTGATTATCTGGACCTTTTTCAAGTATGGTTATCCTTATTTTAAAAGTGCCTTTCATTTAAGCAAAATCGAATTTTATTCATTGTCAATTGTGTGTTTTGTCGTTTCAATTTTAATTATGATTTATGCACCTGATTTTTTCAAAGGGATCTCTATTACAAAAGGTGATAAACTTGAAACAACAAGTTTTATGGCTGCTTTTGAAAATATAATTATTTCCGTTTGTTATGTTTTAATGTATTTTCAAAGAAGAAACAGCCAGGGCCAGTCTTTTCTGATTGCACTGTTTAAATTTCTTGTCCCGGTCAGCGGCATTATTTCGTATTTACCAATCCATTTTCATCCGTTTATGGTTATCGTTTATGCAGTTGTTGTCACGTTTGATGTCTGGTATATGATTTTAATTTATAAGCAATTGAAGAGTGAAGGACATAATCCCTGGATACATTTATAGTTAATGTGAAAAATAACTCAATCCTATATTTAGTAAAAGCAACAACAAGGTATACCCATTGGTGGTCCTATAAATTGCCGCTTGTTCTTTCCATGGCGTACATTGCTCTTTTGTTAAAATCGATTCCGTTATTGAGCGCCCTGATTAATCTGACTTTGCTGAGCGTATGGTTTATTGGGGCATTCGGCATCGGACATTTTGTTAATGACATCTGTGATGCTGATCAGGATGTTAAAGCCGGAAAACAGAATTCCGCTGTAGGTATTCCGGCGAGAACACGAATAATTATTATAAGTTGCTTAATAATAATTACAGTATCGCCGTTTTTTTTTCTTGCTTTTAATCTTTTCGTTTGGTTGTTAATCGCCATACATTTTGTTATGGCGATTTTTTATTCTCTTTCCCCGGTAAGATTTAAAGAAAGGGGTTTTTGGGGAGTGCTTGTCTGTGCACTTATCGAAGCGTCTCTGCCGGTATTAATTTTTCTCATAGATATACTCGCGACTGGTAATGCCTGCAATATTTGCTGTGTTAAATTGGTGACTCTTGTTTTTATTTGGTCTTTTTTTCTTGGAATGAGAAATATTTTAACTCATCAATTAGAGGATATGGAAAAGGACAGCATCGCCCAGGTAAAAACATTTGCAATGCAGCTGAGTAGGAGTAAAATAGTTTCATTGAATAGAATTGTTACACAACTGGAACTTGTATTTTTTATTGGATTCCAGATGATTTTAATTGGGTCAGGTTTTTTGTTATTCGGCTTACCGCTCTTTATAGCTATCTGTATTGTTACCGTTATTTTGTTCGGAAGAGCATCGCTTTTTTTAAGAAATTTTTATAGTAAGAACCAGAGAGTTTTTTACCACCTTGATCTTTTATATTTGATAATAGTCCCTTGCATTCCGCTGATCTATTTGATTTATAATTCAACCGACTATCTTTTGTTAATAGGATTACATTTTTTACTATTTCATTCTTTCCTCAAAACTGTATTTTTTGATCTGGTATCAAAAATAAAGGGTTAATTTTTTTTTAGAGTAACGATAATGCGTTCCAGTAGTCTGTCATATGTTTCAATTATGACTTCACGTAAAGAGATTCTTTTTTCTTTTTTCCAGGGAGTGAGAGAACGATAGTACAGGTATTCCGGTTTAAACGGATGCCTGTTCCAAATTCCCCATGGCTTGCTGGCACCTGAAAAATGAACAATAGACGGGTTTGTTGCCAACTCGTGGATGACTTCTGTGCTAAGATATGCATATTCATACGGCGCAAAATAAATTTTATGGGCAACATTCCATCGATTGCCAATGTCAGTCCATTTTTTTTTCAGGATCACGTTTAAAACATCCTGATCCCAGTACTTGATTATATTTTTGTTTTTTGATAAATAGTCTAGGCAACGGGACTCAACAGCTTCCTCTCTCCACTTATTGAGATCAATCAGCATTACCCCGGAGTTAAAATAATTCAGTGAAGGATCAATGTCCAATAACACGTAGTGACTTTTAGATATCTGTTCCTGTACCGCGCCTATTATGTTATTCTGTAAATCACATTCCCATAGTTGTCTGATGTTGCTTCTTACGATGAGATCCGAATCAAAATAAATTATTTTAGTAATAGCTGGTTCTAAAAGACCCGGAACCAGGATTCGGTAGTATGCGGCAATACTGATATGCCGCAGTTTGACAGGAACATCTTTAAATAAGTTTTCGTTTATATTGTAAAATGTGTATGAGTGGTGATAAGAGGAAAAAAGCGCTTCGAATTTCAAACGATTTTCCCTGTTTAGTCTACCAGAAAAAAGATGGATGTGAAAACTATTTTCTTTATTGGAATTAAATAAGGAGCAAAGCATTGTTCCGCAATGAGGTGAATAATTATCATCAACGCAACATGCAATATGGATAAGTTCATTCATCGTATTAAAGCTACTTTAAAAAGTTTTCAAATTCAGCACTGATAATTTCATAGTTATACTTTTCCATGATTTTTTTATAACCTTCCTGGCCGAGTTTTTCTTTTAAAGGACGGTTATTAAGTAATAACCTGATTGCGGAAACAAACTCTGCTTTTGTAGAGGCAAAAAGAAGGGATGTCCCTCCGATTTTTTTTAGCTCTTCGGTTGGAGTCGCGATTACAGCTTTTTTGGCTGCCCAGTAATCAAACAGTTTGGCGGGACTTGTTGAGTCATTGATAGGAATTTGTTTTAATGGGATTATTCCAAATAACGATTCTGCTGAAAGTTTAGGTAAAAGTGAAAAATCTGCATTTCCTCTTACATGAATATTCGGATATTTTTCTGCATCTTTTTTAAGTTGTTCATACATTTCTCCGACTCCGTAAATATTCAATTCAATTTCCGGAAATTCCCGGAATACATTAAATAAAAGATCAAAATCATACCAATCACGCAACTGAGAAAAAAAATTCACCAGGTTTGTAACCGGGTTAATAAATTCTTCCGTGGATTTAACAAATTGGAGCGACTTTCCGTTTGGGATTATTCGAACGTTGGAGTTATAGTGCTTGTATAAATTGGCCTGCTTACTGCTTAAAGAAACAATAGCATATGATAGTTTTCCAACAACCGGTTTAATCAGGTGTTTGTAATAGAATCTTGTAAGTTTGTTTTTTTCCATTTCATCCCAGTTGTCGAGTATGTAAAGAACAAACTTTATCCGGCTAAGCTTGCAATAAATACAAGTGAAAAGGCAGGTTAAATGATCAAAAGACACAACAACATCAGGCTTATTTTTCATTACAATAGAAACATTATTTATACTCTCATAAATTAGCAGCAGGGCTGATTTTGAAAGTCGGCTAAACCGTTCAATAATTTTTACTTTTTTGGGAGAATGTTTAGATAATGATTGTAACCGTATGGAACCTTTTTCCCAGTTTTTATACCGGATAGGATTTACATAGATGCAACTATTTCCTTCTCTGTTGGCCAAATGAATAGGAAGTTCGTGATGATGTGACAGATAATACTCCCAGACTACAGGTGAAAAAAACAGAAAATTCATTTTAAAAAATATTGAGATATATATTGTCTATATTATTCTTGTAGTTTTCGAAAGAATATACTTTTGAATTTTCGAATCCGTTAATGATCAGTTTATTTCTAAGATTATTATTGTCTTTCATTTTTTTAATGCAGGTTACCAGTTCAGTCGCATTACCTGGCGTGAACAAAAGAGCATTCCATTCATCCAGCAACAGTTCATTCATTCCGCTTACATTGCTTGCAATAACCGGCACGCCAAACGCCTGAGCCTCTATGGCAACCATTCCCATTGGTTCGTAATGAGAGGGGACGATCAGGCAGTTCAATTTGTTATAAAACAAGTCCATGTTTTTTGTATATCCACGCAAGGTGACATTTTTAAGTTGATGCGCTTTAATTTTATCCAAAATTTTAGCTTTATCGGGTCCTTCTCCGGCAATTTCAAAATACACATTGGTTTCAGGAATTAATATTTTGGCCGCTTCTATAAGCTGCTCCCATCCTTTACGCCTGATCAGCCTTCCCGCAAAACCTATATAAAATCTTTCGGGTTGGGACGCTTCAGGAATTACTTGCAAGATGGGGGTCTTGTTTTTTTGAGCATTAACAAAATTATAAACTGTTTTAACTGCAGCAGCATCAACTTCTATTTTTTCGACTAACGTTTTTTTCAGGGCCTCGGAACAAGTGATAAATACATCGGCTTTACGTTTAATAATTTTCAGAATAAAAGAAGACAGGCCGGAATTTTCCAGGATGTCTCCATGCTCATGAATGACAAGACGGATGTTCCTGAAAAAAAATAGTTTCAATAAATACCCGGTAAAGTGTGAACGTAAAAGATGACAATGCAGAATGTCGATTTTATTTTGTTCAATATGCTTTTTGAGAGCAATCAGCGGGTAAAAACTAAATCTGCTGAAGGAGTTATATACACTAATATTTGGATGCTTTATTTTTAGCTGAGGATCAGATCTGCGCAATGCATAAAGGAAGATATCAGAGTTTTCCGGTTGGTTCTCAAAATATTCTTTTTGAATAGTTTGTGCACCGCCAAGCCAGAGCGTATCAATAATATGGAGAACCCTCACTGACTGATGCATTTTTCAAAATAGTATTCGTATTTTTTTACAATAGTATCCCAGCTATATTTTATTTTTAATTCTGTTATTGCTGAATCTTCTATTTTATGTCCATTCAAAAATCTTTTTTTATAATAATTTTCCATCTGCCGCGCAATTTCTTCCGGCGATTTAAAATTGACGATGGCAGCATTTCCTTCGTTTACGAGTTCCATAATTCCTGCTAATGGAGTTGTAATAAGGAAGCATCCTGTGGAAATCGCTTCCAGAATGGATATGGACATGCCTTCGAAAATGTAGGGAGCTACATTAATATGTGCCGATTGATACTCGTAAATCATTTTGTCTTTCGGCAGCCAACCTTTAAATTTCACAATATCAGTCAATGCATTTGCTTCTGTAAATTTTTCCATTTTACTTCTGAGTTTTCCATCGCCGATTATGTGTACAATCATGTTTTTGTTTTCTTTCGAATACAGTTTAACAGCCTTTAAAAAAGTAAACGGATCTTTTTGTTCGACCAGTCTGCCAATAAAAGTGATTTTAAAAAGCGGGCTTTTTTTTGAATTATCGGGAATAAAAGCGCTTACATCCATTCCGTTTGAAATGATAATATTTTTTTCGTCGTATCTTTTTCCGAGAAAACGATCGATGTTGTTTTTCATAGCAAACGTCTGGACAAAGTTAAACTCAGATTCCCTGCATATTTTCTTTATTCTAAAGTAAGTTAATGCATGATAGAATATCATTTGTTTCGGAAACATCCAGGGGATATCGTGGCCGTGCGAAATAACCGTGAATTTAAGAGCGAATTGTTTTTTTAAATATAAAGCCACTATACCTCCGGGAATTGCGAAATTGGCAAAACATAGGTCAAACTTGTCAGCAGCCATGTAAGTAGTTAAGAATTGCTTGCTGGCTCGTATCCAGGACAACATTTCCCCGATAGTGGAACCATAGATTTTTTTTCTTTTTGATTTTAAACGGATCACAGTCAGGTTGCCGTTTGTGTCTTTTTCTTTCTCGGTTTTATACCAGGTAGTTATGACAGTAACTGAATGCCCAAGCCTAGCGAGGCCTTCGGAAATATTTTTCGTAATAATACCAGCTCCAGCTCCAAGCGGCGGATATTCATAATTAAGCACAAGAATCTTCATTCCCTAAACAACTTATTTATTCAGAATGCAACCGAAAACAATACTCCTTACAACTATAAAGATTTCTCACATGGCAATATACTCACTATTTTAAAAATAGAAACAGGAAAAGCTGTCAATGACTGCCGTTTCTTTATATTTGAATTACCGTTTATGGCTCCGATGACATCTGCTCAAACAACGACAAAAAAAAATAGTCAGAATACTTTTGCAAAATATTCACTTTCCAAAATATACCTGTTTTTTTTCGTTTTTACTTTTATCCTTTATGGAAGCAGTATCAAAAATGAATACAGTCTCGACGATGATATTGCAGTTACTGATGCTGTAATAAAAAAGGGAGTTAAAGCTATCCCCGAGCTGTTTTCTTCCCCTTATTATAAAGCCCGGAACTTTGCGTTTGGTTACAGACCAATGGTTAAGGTCAGTTATGCAATTGAAAACTCTTTGTTTGGAGGTAATCCTCACGTGAGCCATTTTTTCAATCTTATCCTATATTGGATTGCTTGCTGCCTGCTCTTACAAGTTTTAATTCGCTTAATGGGTGAGACCATGGTTCAGTTGTCGGCTTTAATAGTATTCTTATTTCTTTTACATCCTTTACATACAGAAGTAGTGTGCAGCCTTAAAAACAGGGATATTTTATTTAGTTTCATTTTTTCACAATTTGCCTATCTGTGTTATTTAAATTATTTAAGCACAAAAAAATATAAATTCATTTTTGGCGGAATGATTGCTATAGCCTGTGCCGGATTATCCAAAGAGGATTCACCCGTTTATTGTTTATTAATTCCCTTTGCTTTATTTTATTTTAAAGAAACTGACCGGGCTGACCGGGTTAAAATAATTAGCAGTTTTCTTTTATTATTCGTAATAGGCTATATAATTCAGGCCATGGGCGTTGGAGCGGTCTCAAACCACAAAATTATTTTTTTTGAAAATCCTTTATTTTCCGACCCGGTTTTCTGGCACAGGATTCCCGTGGGGTTTTATTCGTTTGCATACTATTTACGGTTGCTTATTATCCCTTATCCGTTGATATCTTATTATGGCTATTCTCACATCCCGATTTTACCATGGAATGATTGGAGGGTTATTCTTTCAGCAGTTGTTACAGTAGTCTTACTGGTATATTGTATTACCCTGTTCAGGAAAAAAGGCTTGCTGCTTTTTGGGATATTGTGTTTTGCTCTTTACATTTCTATTTATCTCAATGTGGGAACACCGGTTACCGGAATTATTGCTGAGAGGCACGCGTTCAATGCATCAATAGGTTTTTGTATTGTAACCGCTGTTTTGTTGTTCAATAGATTTAAGGTTACAGTTTTTTCTTCAGAGCCGTTGAGGTTGAATTTTTTCCTGACCAAAGGGTGGTTTACTTATATTCTTGTTGCCTTGACTTTAGTGTACTCAGTGATGGTCGTTTCCCGCAATCCTGACTGGAAGGATTTGTATACTTTAACCGGGCATGATATTAATAATGCGCCAAATTCTGTGCAACTGCAAAATCTATACGCGGGTTGTTGCCAGGTCCGATCCCGAAATCCGGTTATTGCCCCCGACGCGAGAAATGAATTGATCAACCAGGCTCTTCTGCATTACAGGAAGTCAATAGAATTATATCCTAATCAAGCTAATGTCCTGAATAATATTGGCACAATTCTGGCAGGTGATTTCAGCAATCCCAAAGAGGCGAACTTCTATTTTTTAAAAGCAGTCGAAATGGATAGTTCCGTTGCGGAATATTTTTTTAATGCGGGACTCTCTTATGAGAGTATAAGGGATAGCAGTAATGCAGGCAGGTATTTTAAAAATGCACTCCGGGTTGATTCTGCGTATGTTAATGCGTACAATGTTTTAACTGAATTATATATAAACACGGGGCAGTTCGGTTATGCTGTTGCATTGAGCAAAATAAGAATAAGGAAAGGTGTTGATCCCGCCAATGCATATCTTGCGATTGGAAACATCTGTTTGTTAAAAGGTGATACGGTAAATGCCCTTTCAAATTATGAACAGTGTTTGTTAATTGATCATACGAACAGTGCATTGAGTAGAAAACTTGCAAATTATTATTCAAGTAAAGGCATGAATAATAAGGCAGACATTTACAGGAGAATGGCAGATTCGAATTAAGGGTTCTGCTAAAAGATATACTATGAAGATAAAAGCAGCAGAGTCCGGACAAGTTGCAGGAATTATTTCCGGGTACAAAACCTATGTACTGTTCTTTGTGCTCATATTGGCATTGTACGGCAATAGTATCAAGAATGAATATTGCCTGGATGATGAAATGGTTGTAAATAATGATATCAGTAAAAAGGGAATAAAAGCAATTCCTGAAATCTTTACAACGCATTATTATTCAGATCCCAAAAACAATTATGGTTACAGGCCTTTGGCGAAAGCAAGTTTTGCGCTGGAATACTCTCTTTTCCGAACCAATCCTCATATCAGCCATTTCATAAACCTGTTACTATATTGGGGGGGCTGCTGTTTGTTGATGTTGTTGCTGAAAAACTTATTTAAATCCGTAAGTGATATAATTCCTTTTATAGTCGTTTTGCTGTTTATTTTCCACCCGTTGCATACGGAAGTTGTCAGCAGCCTGAAGAACAGAGAAGTCTTGCTCAGCTTTATCGGCAGTATTTCAGCATTCATTTTTTTTCTGGAGTTTGCCGGCAACCGGAAATGGAAATATTTATTTTTGGGTATGATGGCTCTTGTTTTTGCCGCTTTGGCAAAAGAAGATTCACTCATCTATTTTATTATTATACCTTTTACCTTAATCTATTTTAAGAGAATAGCCAAAGCTGAATTAATACGGCTACTGGGAGGTTTGTTTTTTTTGATTCTGCTGAGCCAGTTTTTTCAATCCATCGTTCAGTCGGGTTTTAAGCACGAAGTGTTATTTTATGAAAATCCTTTGTTTACAGATCATAGCTTCGCTCACCGTATTTCAATGGGCTTTTATTCATTAGCCCGCTATACCAAGCTGTTGATTGTGCCTTACCCGCTCGTGAGTTATTACGGATACAACGCTGTTCCTGTATTGGATTTGCATGATTGGCGGGTTTGTGTTTCTGCGCTTGTGTTTATCGGATTATCAGGTTATTGTTTTTTTTATTTCCGGAAAAGAAGTCTGTTGGTTTTTGGAGTTTTGTTTATGCTGATCAGCATTTCAGTTTTTCTGAATATAGTAACTCCGGTGGCCGGTATCATTGCTGAACGTCATGCATTTAATTGTTCACTTGGATTTTGTATAGTAATAACTGTGCTTCTTTTTAAAGTTTTCCGAATGGAGTCCGAAGATTTTGAAAATCAGTTTAATATTAGATTTTTTAAGGCAAACAGGCTGTTTACGTTTGCCTTAGGCACGATTTTATTATTTTATTCGGGCCTGGTGATTTCAAGAAATACGGAATGGAAAAATCTATATACGCTCACACAGGCGGACATACAAGCTGCACCTAATTCGGTTCAGTTAAGCAGGCTGGCCGGAGATGCAATCATGAAAAAATGGAATGATCCTAAAATCAATCCCGGGGAGAGAGACAGCATCATGAAAAATGCAATAAATATTTATAAAAACAGTCTGCGCATATATCCAGATCAGCCTACGGTACTGAATAACTTAGGTATTATCTATTCATGGGCATATAAGGATTATAATGAAGCGATCACTTATTTTAAACAGGCAATCAAGGCAGATAGCTCAGCTGCGGACTATTATCAGAATGCAGGTTGCGCATATACCGCGCTAAACCGGCAAAAAGAAGCGTTGATCTGCTATACAAAAGCTATTTCATTAGACTCGATGTATACAAAAGCGTATACGCCAGCGTCGGATACTTACCTGGTTTTAAATAGACTAGATGATGCTCTTCAACTGAATCTTGCCGGAATACGGAATGGGGCGAACCGGACTTACAATGCTTATTTGGTTGCGGGCGACCTGTATCTTCTTAGAAAGGACACTGCAAACGCAGTGGCGAATTATGGGCTGGCTGTTGCATTGAATCACCAGAATGTTGAGTTGTGCCGGAAAATCATAGCGTACTATGAACACAGAGGAGATACTGAAAAGGCAAGGTTCTATGAAAAACTTATATCCGCACAATGAGAGAACCGAAAACCCAGGTTATCCGTCCTAAATCATTTCGCTCTGTTTTTTTTGAAAAGAACAAGATCACTCTTTTGTTTTTTGTTTTGGTTCTTATTTTCTATGGCAACAGTTTAAAAAATAAATATAACCTTGATGACGAAGCAGTAACCGCTCAAAATCCATTGATAAAAAAGGGCATCAAGGCGATCCCTGAAATATTTTCTACTCCATATATAAATGATGGAAAGAATGTATTCGGGTACCGGCCTACAATAAAAGCCAGTTTTGCTTTTGAATATTCATTGTTTGGAGAAAATCTTTTTTACAGCCATTTGATTAATGTGCTTTTATATGGTTTAGCCTGCTGCATTTTGTTCCGCGTACTTTTGCTCTTGTTTGGTGAACAATCCAGTCTGTTTGCTCTTCTGACTAGCATTTTGTTTTTAGCTCATCCCCTGCATACGGAAGTTGTTTGCAGTCTTAAGAACCGGGAAGTGCTTTTTAGTTTTATTGGTTCGTTAACAGCCTTATTATTTTACCTGCGTTACGCCACTTCAGGAAAGTGGATTTATATTTTACCAGGCATGTTAGCGATTCTTTTTGCGGAATATTCCAAAGAAGACTCCAGGGTTTTTGGATTGATCATTCCATTCGCCTTATTCTATTTTAAAAAAACGGATTGGAAAGGTACTCTTTTGGTACTGGCAAGTCTTGTACTTATTACTCTGTCGGGAGATGCTATTCACAGGCTGCTTGTAGGTGACGTGCATGATACAAGAGTTTTTCAGTATTATGAAAATCCATTGCTGTTCGGGAAAGATAAAAGCTATTTCCCCGCGATGGCTTTTTATACGGCCTTTTTTTATCTGCGCCTGCTTCTGGTGCCTTATCCGTTGATCAGTTTTTATGGATATAATGCTATTCCAATAGTAGGTTTTAATGATTGGAGAGTGATCGTTTCAATCGTCATTATCGTTGCTCTTTTGTTATTTTGTTTTATACAATTTCGAAGGAGAAGCATGCTGGTTTTTGGCATCCTTTTTTATTTCCTGGGAATTTCTGTTTTCCTTAATAATATTTATCCCGTGGCCGGAATTATTGGTGAGCGTCATGCATTTATTGCTTCTGTTGGATTTTGTATAGTAGTCATGACTGGATTTTACCGGCTGTTTAATTTAAATTTTTCATCAACAACCTATAGGTCCCCCTTGGTTTTTTTAAAGGAGAATAAAAGTGCTGGAAATACATTACTTGTTGTGTTGTTTATTTTTTGGGGCATTACGGTCAATCGCAATAGCGATTGGAAGGATATCTATACATTGACGCAGACCGATATCGTAAAAGCTCCCAACTCTGCTTATCTGAATATGATGGCAGGTGGTGCCGCAATGAATAAATACAGAGACCAGCGAACGGCAGATTCTGAAAAGCCACAGCTGCTAAATCAATCCATTACCGATTATCGCGCTGCTCTCATTATTTATCCTCACTTTCCAGCAGCTCTGAATAATTTGGGAATAATTGAAGCTTCCGTATTGGGTAATTATACCGATGCAACGTCTTACTTTATAAAAGCAATCGCTTGCGACAGTCTTAATGTTGAATATTATGCAAATGCCGCCGCTTCCTGTTCAATGCAAAAAAAATACGATGAAGCATTATCATTATATACTAAGGCACTTGCCATTGATCCTGGATATAAAAAACTCTACGCTTCTTTATCAGATACCTATGTTGCCATGGGAAAGTTAGATGAAGCCATTAAACTAAACAGAACAATCATCAGCAGTAAAATGATGGCCAATGATTATAAAACGCACATGATGTTGGGTGACATTTACTTATTGAAAGGTGATACGGCTGATGCGGTTGATGCTTATGCCGGAGCACTTCTTATCGATCATACCGATATTAACTTATGCCGCAAGGTTATTGCGTATTATGAATATAAAGGAAGCAAGGGCCAGGCACTTGTGTTTCAAAATCTGATTAAATAAGACTTATATGGTTAAAAAAGGATTGATAAAACGTAACCTTTTCCTGTTGTTATGCGATTAAGTCTTGAAAGAGCATTTTATGAAAAAGTTGACAATTTTTTAAAACTGGTATTAAAAACTGGTGAACGCCACTGGTAAAAAATACCGGATTTTTGCATTTTTGTGCTTTCAAAAAGGGCATTGAAACCTTTTTTGATTTATTAACGTTTAACTAAAGAAGGTTAGATATATATTATTATTAGTTTAGCTCAATTTTATTTATAATGTAAGTTGAATGAAACATAAAATACCCCCACAAACAATGAAATATAGGATTAGCTTATTTTTTTTCTTTTTTGTATTAGTCGTTAATTTATCGGTGACCGGTCAATCCATTACAGCGCCAACCGTAAGTGTGACACAAGGCGGTGGCGGTACCACAAATCTGACGGCCAATTATACAGTCTATTATGTTGCTACTCCAATTTATAAATATGCCTGCCCTACCTGCCATTATGTAAATGGTACAGGAGCTAATTCAACAGCAAATAATACGGGTCCGGCCGGAGGCGGGGTTCTTTCAATGGGACATAATTATAATACAGGCGGGACAAATGCGGGGACTACATTCACTTTTTCATTCACATCTTCCGGCTTTTCAGGATCCAATACATTCTGGATAGAGGCCTGTACAAATAATACCTTCGTGACGGGTGTAACCGATATCGGACCTGGCTATTCTGTAACTTCTTCAACCAACACACTCTCCTGGAACCCCAGCGCCACAAACAGCACAAGCGGAACAACTACATTTGGTTATGGGTTGGCGTACAAATCAGCCGGATATTATTTCCGTATACGCGCCTTTAACGGCACAACAAATACCTATTCTCCGGCTTTTGCCAATACAATTGTGCTTGCCCCGGTCAGATTTGCCACCAGTTCAGTTGCCTCGGGTACAACGTATTCAACAGGTCAGGCGCAACAAAGTACAACAACGATTACCGGTTCGGGTACCACCTGGACAGCAGGAATGGTGGGGTCCACCATAGTTTATGGTGACGGAACTTCAGCGCTAATTACAGGGTTTACAAATGCTACAACATTAACTTCATCAACCAGTCAGACGAAGGCATTACAGAATTACGTGATAGGTCCGAACGTGGGAACCAATGCCATGCCGAATAGTAACGTTGTATACGATGGGCAACCGGTTCAGTGGAATATGTCACTATTTGATTCTACCAATGCAGCAACGTTCAATATCTATTGGAAACAAAGTGCGGATGATGGTGCAAGCTGGGGTGGAGGAGATATCAATACATCTTACAATGGTGTTGGTGGAACCTGTTCGGGCGATGCAACCCTTAATTATATTGACAACACTCCGTGGTATTGTTTGCAACCTACCTATACGGTTTCCAACAATCAGAATTCCGACCTGGCCAATTATGGTAATTCAGTAGATGATCCTGCGGCAACAGCAAATAGTGTATTTACGCTTTCGGGTGGAGCAAATGTGCCAGCTATCCTTTCTGCAGCAACAAACAACGGAGGAACAGCTTCCCAAAGCGGAACGGCAATTACGGGAACCGGAACGTCATGGACTTCTTCAATAGTCGGGTCTAACTTTACATTTGCAGATGGTACTTCGGTTCCAATCACCGCCTGGACTGATGCCACCCACATCACTTCCTCTATCAGTCAGAATAAGGTGTCGCAAGCTTATACTACTATCTCAAGTGCACTCACGGTAACACCCTATTCGCATAACAACGCGGGTTGCAGTTCAGTAGCCGGCCGTTATGGAATGTCGGGTTTTATGTATGTTCCTGTTATTACTATGAACTCCATTGCAGGAAATGTAGTCTCCATACCTGGTACTTTTGGACCTGCACCGGGAATATTAACAGAGGTAAGCTATAATACTGCTTTTGCTGGTACTGCATATGCAGGCGCAGGTCCTGCAGGTGCAACGGTTACAACCGGATGGCCTGGAGGAACGGTTTATGGTGGCTTTGGAGGAACATTGAGTGATCAGATTTCCGGATCAGGGGGGCCTGTAATGAGTACTTCGGCTGCAAGCGCATTGTGCGGATCATCTCTTCCTGCGAGTCCGACATTAACCTGGAATCGCGGAACAAGTTCCACTTATACCACTTCGGCCAGTGCGGTGGTTAGTTTTTACGAACTGCTCGGCCGTAATGGAGGTGCCCCAGGTGGTTCTCCGCCAAGTAACTGTGCTATAACCCAGGAAATGTATAACTATCTGGGTTCGGTTACACCAGGCGCCGGCCAGAGTACTGCAACCTATACCTTTAGTCCGAATTCACTATTGATTGGAAATTATAATGCGGTTTATTCAAATGCCACTACTTCGCCCTATGATTATAAAACCCGCGCTTTTTGTGCACGGGTCACAGATCCTGCAGCCGGTTGCGGTTTTGGACACAGCATCTCCTGTGGTTCCAATGTAGGAGGATGGAGTGGACCTCAGGGCTCTGTAAATATTCAGATTCAGTACCAGTCCATGATGCCTACTGCATTAAATATTTCACCCTATGATGTATTCTGTTCAACTCCCACAACGCTGGCGCTTGTCCCTATGGGACAGGATGCTAACCGAAATTTGAGTAACCGGCCTATTCTTTATAAAGGCGGTTGCCCGGTTGGTATCGGCAACTCGACCCCAAGCGGAGGAGTATTCCAGACCACGAATACAAATGCTTCTGCTCCAACAGCGGTAACCTTTACTGATTGCAAGCTTTTAAGCGCAACAACCGGTCCTGCCGGATTGAATGATGTGGGTGCGCTGTATTATGATAATGAAGGAGGAACCAATTATTTATATGCATGTACAGGAGGTTTATGGCAAGGAACGGGTACTGCACCTAACGTTAGTTCCGGGTTGTATTATACAACAAGCGCAAGCGGGTATGCTACATGGACTGCTTGTGCGGGTGCAACAGCTGCAGGACTTCCTGTTAATGGTGTCTTTTACAATGGCACTAACGCGTACATGGTTGCAGGTAAAAAAGATCCGACTAATCCTTTTTCATCCAGCACAGGGTATGGTGTTTATAAATCAACGGCGGGCGCTACCGGTACATTTAGTCTTCTTGCAGCTCAACCAACCGGTGCCACAAATGCCAAAGTATGTACTGCTATTACGGGTGATGCCACACATTTATTTGTTGGCAGCTGGGGTGGTGGGGTGTTTTACTCGTCGAATAATGGTACAGCCTGGAGCCAGGCTAACGGGTTCCTGCCGGTTACTGCTTCGCAAAGCGCAAGCACTACTGTTACGACCACAGGTAGTCCGTGGACTTCTGCAATTGTAGGTACAACCTTAACATGGGCGGATGGAACAACAGAAACAGTTACAGGTTTTATAGATGCTAATAATGTTACCTGTTCACTTAACCAGACAAAGTCATCACAAACCGCCTATTTCTCTACACAGCTTTTTTATGATGCTGCAGCGCCTGCAAACAGCACTAGTTGGGGCAGAATGTGTATTACGTCGTTGTGTTATGTGCCAAGTATAGGTTTGTTTGCGGGAACTACGAGCGGAGCTTGGTTTTCACCTGATAACGGTCAAAACTGGACTCAAGTAGCCAGCGGATATGTTAATGCTATTACGAAAGGTAGCAGTGCTATTCCGGGTGCAACATATGTTTTTGTGGCTACAGAGAACGATGGAGTGATCATGCTTACAATAAATACATACTCAACCGGAACTGCAGCTCAAAGCGGTCCAAGCACTACAATTACAGGTGCAGGCGGCGCAACTTTTGCATCTACCATGTACAGCGGCTATTCACCAAATGGCGGGGGATGGCTGGCATATACGGGTGCCAGTGCGGGTAATGTGGTAAGGATTGTGGGTTATTCCGGTGGAGTGTTGACCGTTTCGGCTTCACAAACAATTGCTGCGCAAACCTATATTGTTATTTCGCCGATCACCAGTAGTCTCGTAAATGGAACCGGTACAAATTTATTGCCTTCTACATCTGCGTATTCGCCTGTTACATATCCGGGTGATGGTATTCAACCGGTTAAGTCACTTGTTTATAACAGTGCTAATTCTACTTTATACGGAGGTACTCCGTATGGTGTTTATCAAAGCACAGACAATGGAACAAACTGGACAACTAATGTATTCCCCGGAACTGTGGGGCAAACAACTTGGAGTCCCGGTATAATGAGTGATCCGGCTACCACACAAACCGGAATAGATATTTATGGTTCAGTAGGAGCATGGACACCTGCTATTGCAGGAATGAGTATTACCTGGCCTCTGGGATTACCAAGCTCAGAACCAGGCATTGTTTATATTAGTTCAAACCATATCCAGGTGCCTGGTTATTCGAATACACATGCTTCAACGCTTTCTACTATTACGCCTGCGTATTCCATGTCGCAGAGCGGCACTACTATAACAGGAAGTAATTTTTCATCAACTATGCCGGCCAATATGTCAGTGAGATGGAACGACGGATCTGTAGAAACAGTCACTTATGTCAACTCCACAACACTTACGGCTTCATCCAGCTATACAAAAGCCACTCAAAATGCGTTTCTTGATCCGGTGATTTCACAATCAGGCACGACAATTACGTTCTGGTCATGGAGCGCTGCCGATGGGTTTACATCCGATATGATCGGTGCTTCTATTACCCTATCGGATGGGACCACGGAAACAATTACTGCTGTTGCCAGCCTGACTTCCGCAACAGCTTCGGTTTCACATAGCACAACCACTCCGCAAACCTTTACTATGAATACGCATCCGATTGTTGGTGTCGGCACAGCCTTTACGTCAAAAATGGTAGGCGGATCTATAACAATCATGCATGCAGGAAGTATTCCAAACGGAATCACATCTATTGTGTCTGTTCCTATTGTTGCTTACCAGGATGCAACGCATCTGTTCACTTCAAGTAATGTGGCTATTACTGCGGGATCAACATATATGATTACAATGCCTATTACAACCACGAATGTAACCACAGGCTGTACCAATGCTGTTAACACCATGACTACGGCCCTGGCAACCACTGGTGCAGCTAATCAATTGTTTGTTGGAACAACGGCATCGCGTCCGGTTGGGGACGGAAGTGTTGATGGCACCTATAGCTCATCTGTATTGAACTCCAGCGCTGGTGGATGGGAGATGGACTTGCTGGATTCACACATTGGTGGAATTGCGGATCTTCCGTTTGCCACAACCAATTATTATGCCCGTTATGAAGACAATTCAAGCACTGCTTGCGGGGCTTACGAAACTCCTTGCACTCAGGTTACTGTAGCGGTTATCCCCGCGAACTGGAGCTATAGCACCGGTGGCAACCAGTATACACCAAGTGCGCCAGGTGTTCCGGTTATCGTTACCGGGCAGGATAATCCAAACAACAATAACGTATGTTCCGGAAATACGAATAATTTAAATGTACCTGCAGGCGGTTACGTTAAATGGACTGATAACAATGCCAATGGTGATTATACATTATCTCCTTACACATATGGTCAAGCCTCTGGCGGCGTAAATTCGGGCGGGTTGAATGGTACATGGTCAGGCAACAGTGCCACGCATAATTATACATACGTGGTATCATATTACGCAGGTAGTTCAACAGCCGCTTCGGGTTGCGCTTATGGAGCCACTTCGCCTTCAATGTCTAATGCTATCACAATAGATAATTCAGGAAGCGCTACCTCGTCTTCCACACTATGTGTGGGTAGCACTTCTACTGTAAATCTTACTTATACAGGCGGAGTTCTAAACTCACCCTATCAATGGTACCGATTACCTTCGGGTGGGGGAAGTGGCTTTCAGCCCTTGACCGGACCAGCGCCAAGCGGTTATAATACCAATACTTTAACCGTTCAGTCTGCCTCGGTGACTTCACTTACAGACGCAACATATGGTACACGTTCGGCGGGTAATGGGGATCAGTTTTACATGACGGCTTTGAGCGGCTGTCTCAATACGGTAACCCTTCCTACCTATACGCTCACGGTTGGTTCACCGGATGCAACCGGTATGTCGAATAATGATTATGCCTGGGCGGGATATACCAGTTCCGGCTTTACCGCAGCCAACAACTGGCTTCAGTTATCTGCAGGTCCTGTATGGACTTTGTATTCCACTGCCGGCGGGCCGCCTGCGGGAAGCAATGTTTTTATCAGTAACATGACAGGTTGTACAACATATCAACCTCATGTGCAGTCGGGTGGTACCAGTCCAACGAATGTTAATGCAACTATTCAATCCACGGGTACATTGTATATAGATGACGGAGTTACCTATACCACAACCGGAAATTTTACGAATAATGGAACATTATATATGTCCACAGCACCAGGTAATGCCGCGGGCGCTGGAACAGGGAATGGAATATTATCGGTCGGTGGCAATTTTACAAACTCAACAGCGAATTTTTACCCGAGTATAAGTACATTGAAATTTACGGGTGGTTCGGGAAGCAATATGACAACCAACGGAATTACATTGTACAATCTGACGCAGAATAAATCGTCGGCTGCTTTAACACTGCTTGATCAGGCCACAGTTGCGGGTACATTAACATTCACCACAGGAACCAGCGGTCAGATACTTTTAGGAACAAATAATCTGATTATTTCCAGTGGTAATGCAATAGCTGGAACATACAATGCTTCCAATTATGTAGTAACCAACAATACAGGTTATTTGCAAATAAATAATATGGCTGCCAATAGCAATAAAGACTTCCCGATAGGTCCAAGCACAAGTAGTTATACTCCGTTGAATATAAACCAATCATCCACATCAACTACTTCTAATTTTAGTGCTTACGCATGCGGTTATGTGAATTCAGCCGGGACATGCAGTGGAGGAACGCAATCGCTTAACGGGGTGAATAATACATGGTTCATTACATCATCTGCTTTTCCTTTGACGGGTTCGGGAGCAACAGTTACTCTGCTTTGGAACACAAACGCAGAGACGGGCATGACATCCTTCACTCATGCAAGTTGCGCTGTGAATCACTATTACAATTATGGTGGCGGAGCTACGTACTGGTGGGCAGTGAGCACTTCATACACGGCAGGTACAAATAATCCTACTTTTGGAGGTGTGGCACTGGGTGCGAGTTATTATTCGCAATCGGCTTCAGGTTATACCAAGTTCTCTCCGTTTGGTGTAAGTTCTACCCGGCCGCTTCCTATTCAACTGATCAATTTTACTGCAAAAGCAAGAGATAACAAATACATTGATCTGACCTGGAAAACTTCCAGCGAAACCAATAATGATTACTTTACAATTGACCGCAGTAAAGATGCAGTTAACTTCGAAACATTGCCTACGCATATAAAAGGTGCGGGCACTAGTTCAGAGCCGCATAGTTATGAAACATTCGACTATGCTCCGTATGAAGGAACATCTTATTACCGCTTAAAGCAAACCGATTTTGATGGAGCATTCACTTACTCCGATCCGGTAGCTGTGGACATAACAACTATTGGCTCATTGGTTGTTGCAAAAAACTCGGCCAGTTACAATTATATTCTTGATTTCAAAACAGCGAAGACCAATGCTCCGGATAATTATACCATTACTATAATCAATGGATTAGGTCAGTTGGTGTTTTCGGATAAGTTAACCGACTTCAGCGGAGAGTTTACGAAAGAATATGATTTTGCATCAAAAGGTGCTGGTGTATACCTGGTGACCGTGTCCAGTTCTTCAGATCATATGACAAAGAGAATTGTGGCCTATTAAAAAGAAATAAGGTGAGTAAAGCAAAGCCCCAGAAAATTTTCGGGGCTTTTGCATTTATGCAGTAAAAAGGTATTTATAACTATGTGTTTTTTTAAAAAGATAAGTTGTCTCGTTATTACATCCATTCTGTTATCCTCATTATCAGCTAAGGATAACAATCCGCATTCCATTAAGTTCAAAATAAAAGGGTTATCCGGGGATTCTGTCTATTACCTGGCAAATCATTTTGCTGAAAAATACATCATACAGGATACTGCCCGGCTGGATAGTAAAGAAGTGATTACATTCAACGGGAGTCAGCAATTGAAATCGGGTATGTATACATTAATTCAGTCAGGAACTCCTGTGTTTGATTTTATCGTAGATCAGAGTCAGCATTTCACCATTGAAACAGATGTTTCAGATATAAAAAAGAATATGCGAATATATGGCTCCGATGAAAATCAAAAATATTATGAATATATCAGGTATGTACTGGCCAGGCAGGACGAAGTTGATCAGCTTCAAAGTCGTTTAAAAGCAGGGATGGATAACAACGATTCATTCAGAATACTCAGCGACAGAATATTGGTAGTGCGTTTGGAAATGAACAGTTACAAGCACATGCACTTTAAGCAAAATCCAGTTACGCTTTTGGACAAGATCTTTAATGCGATGGATGCCATTATCGTTCCACCTGTTCCTTTGCTTAGTAATGGACGTCCGGATTCCACATTCGACCTGCGTTATTTGCATCTGCATTATTTTGATAATTACGATTTTTCAGACGAACGTTTGTTACGGACGCCGATCCTGGTAAATACAATGAAGTTTTATTTGGATAACCTGAGCAGTCAGGATCCTGATTCATTAAGCGCATCGGCGGATTTTATTGTTGAAAAGTCGAAATGTAACAAGGAGGCATTTAAATTTGTTGTGTACTGGATCACATCAACGTATGAAGCTATGCCCGTTTTGGGCATGGAAGGTGTTTTTGTTCATATGGTAGAGAAGTACTATAAAACGGGACTGGTATTCTGGGCGGATCCGGCAGAAATAGCACGCCTGAGTCGCTACGCATCAATTCTTAAAAATATTCTGATAGGAAAATTTGCTGCAGATTTGCCAATGAAAGATACCGCGTTTCATGATCTCTCCTTGTATAGTGTGCGCGCAAAATTTACAATTGTGTATTTCTGGGACTATGCGTGCTCGCATTGTCAGATTATCACTCCTCAGCTGATAAGCTGGTATCATAAAACAGGTAAATCTTTTGGAGCAGAAGTTTTTGCAGTTTCCTGCGGGAATTCTGATATGGAATGGAAGAAATACATAAAAGAAAATAAATTAGATTGGATTAATGTCAGTAATCCGGATCAGATCGGCGAGAGCAGAAGGGTATACAATGTAGTTGAAACACCTAAAATGTTCATTTTGGATGAAAACAAAAAGATTCTGTGTAACAGAACTTTGAAGGCGGATCAAATGGATAGTTTCTTTGATTATCTTTTAAAAAGATAAAAGATTTAAGTATGCCGTTTAATAATTTATCCGGAAGGAAATACTAATAGACAACGATACGTTTTACAATTTTATCTGTTGCGGATATAATGGATACCAGGTAAACTCCGCTTCCTGAACTTAACAGGTCAAATTCCCGTTGATAAGATCCCTGTAAATTGTTAAGTGTTTCCTTGAATACAGATTGTCCCATCGCCGTGGTTATTTCCATTGTATAATTCCCGTGTAGTTCTTCCGCTGGATGAAAATCGATCAGGTAATCTCCGCTGTTTGAATTTCTGGAAATAATTAATATGCCGGGTGAACTTGTGAAAACGCTTATGGGCGTAAAGGTTGTGGTCTTACCATCAAAATCGGTTTGTTTCAGCCGATAATAGGAAGCCCCTTTAAAAGGCACGTAGTCGTAGGCTTCGTAAACATGTTCCGAAGAACTTGTTCCTGCGCCATCGATACGGGCAAATGACTGATAATTTTGCGCGTCGGGGCTTTTGTCGAGAGTGAAAAAATCATTGTTGGTTTCTGTGGCCGTACTCCAGCTAAGTTGTGTTTTATCACCAAGGTTCTTTCCATTAAAATATAAAAGCTCTACAGGAAGTGGTAAGGATTTCTGGCTGATAGTCCATCTGGAAAATGAAGTTGCAGTAGCGACAGCATTTCTTGGATTACAACAGCTTACGTCCGTTGCAGGAGAGAAACCGGTCCATGGGTTAACTCCTGGTGAAGTGTTTTTCCAGGTGACAGCCAGGTTGTTATTGGCGGAAGACCAGGTTAATCCATTGTCAAGATCACTTAGCCACGAAAGCGTGAGGGATTTTCCTGCTGCTGGTTGTGTACCGGTAATACTCAGATCCCAATAACAGGCGATGCTATGATTACCTCCACTTACCGTTATAATACTACCTGCAATATCCGTAACACGCGTAATAGTCAGATTTCCGATGTCTGCAGCACTTGCACCCATAGTAACTCCTAAAAACGGTCCGAATGCAGCGGTTCCTGCGGTTTTAGCGAGCATAAGTGCCGTGCCTTTAATACGGCTATTGCTAGCTTCTGCCGGATTGTTGCCCACAGGATATGCAGCGGTGAAAACAAGCATGGGTGAAACGCCTGCCGTACCGGTGGAGATGTTGCCCGCATTGTTTGTTAATGTTAGCTGGTTGCTGACACTTGCATCATCTGTTAACAGATTAACAGTGCTGGATGAGTTTTTATTGATCAGTAAATTGTATAAGGTACTGCCGTTAGTCTTCAGATTCACATTGGTCAATGAAGTTCCAACCATGGAAAGCGTACCTGAATTTGCAGTAAAAGTTCCGTAATTGGTAAAACTGCCATTTGCTTGCAAGATACCAGTGCCTGCCGTAGTTAAGGTTGCACCCGAAGCAATTTCTATATTTTGACCCGTTTCGGTGGTGCCGCTGGTAACCACAGGAGCGTTAGCCACACAGCTGGAAAACAGTCGTACATATACGTCAGTAGAAGAAGATGGTTTTACAGTTGCCACAGCGAATGAACTCCCGTTATAGTCGAGCCAGTTACCGGGTGTTGCATAGTTTCCGCTGCTGTATCCTGCCCATACTTTTGAGCCTGATGAAAGCGTAGACGGGGACGAAGTAGAAGGTTGTGTTGGAGTAAATGTTACGGAAGAGCAATTTGTATTGCATCCGGAATTTCCATACCAGGCATAATAAGTTGTACTGCTTGCAGGAGCTGATACCGATAAATTATTCCCTGTGCCGATAGAGGTGTTTTGGCAAAAGCCTGTTGACCAATATAATGTACCTGTGGATCCTGCGCTTCCCCCGCTTGAAGTAAGTGTAATATTGCCACCTGCGCCAACGCAGGCCGCGGTTGTTGACGCTCCTGTTGGAGCGCTCATTGTGGCATCAACAGTAACGGAAACGGTAGTGGAAGCAGAGCCACAGGCGTTTGATGCGCACAAATAATAAGTTGTATTTGAACTGATGCTCGGAAGGCCAAATGGATTTGATCCGCTTCCAACAAAGGTTCCGCCGCAACTACCTGTATACCAGTTAAGTGAAGTGTAGGAGCCTCCGCTTGCCTGCAGGCATGGACTTGTGCCTGAACAGAACGTAGGGGTTGTTCCTGAACCGTTGCACCAGGCCGAAACACTTGTTGGTGCGGATGGGGTTCCGGTTATAGTTATGGTTATGGATTGACACGTTGTTATTGCATTACAGGCACTACCCGTTTCAACCCTTCCGTAATAGGTAGTAGTGGCAGTGGGAGTGGAGCCAAGCGTTAAAGGGTTCCCCGTACCCACCAAAGTACCTCCGCAGCTACCCGTATACCATTTAACAACATCTCCAGCAAGTGCACAGGAATGATTTGAATAAGTGAGATTAAGAGCAATTGGATTAGCATCTCCGCAAGGAACGGTCATCGCATTGGTGCCACTTCCGCTTGTAGCTCCAGCATCAGTAGCATAGGCTGCTGTAGGATTATTTGGAATTTGATTTACAGATACTCCATACTCTAGAATCTTTCCACACTGAAACCCGCCACAGCCTCCTGCCTTTTTATAAAATACCCGGTAGGATTTTGATGTAACAGGTGAAACCGTAATACTTGTGCCGGTCGCTCCTGCGATATCTATGTAATTGGCCCGGTCATTACATCCACCCGGATAAGAATCGTCCTGTTGCCATTGCAGCGTACACCCTCCTGGATTTGTACAGGTTAAAGTAGTTGACTGGCCATTACATATATTATTGTTTCCGGAAATTGTTCCAACTGTTACACCAGATGCGTTTACAGTTAAAGTTCCGGCACAAGGGCCAAAATCATAAGGATAATAAGTGGCTCCGGCAATACTATTCATTGAAATAGCACAATAGTATTGATATCCCGTAAAACCTGTATTGCTACAGACATAATAATTAGACGCAAGAGGTGGTGTAATAGTTAAAGTGCTGGCTGTGCCGCTGGCCACGTTGGATACGTTACTTGTTGTATAATAAGAAGTCCCGCCCATGCCATTTGGTGCGTTTCCGGTGCCTGTATAACCAATATAATAGCTTGTACCCATTCCCCCCGATTTATAATAGCAGGAAGTTCCGCTTCCTCCACCCCAGGTTGTTCCGCCATCAACACTTTCCTTCCATTTGTAATTGAATGTAGCCGTCCCGCTTGGATCAGTTGCTGTTAGGGAAAAAGCAATTGGTTGTCCTTCATAGCCTGTTTGATTTGTAAGAGTTGCACCATTATTAAACGTGATCGGGCATATGGTAATATTATAACCGTTATCAGCCGATGTTACAACCGGCGCACTGCTCACTACCCTGAATCTGTAACCTGTTCCATAAGCTACTGACTGAGCAATATTCCAGTTAAACGTATAAGTACCGGCAGCTGTCCCCGAAATAGTTGCAAGAGCCGTTGGACTTCCCCAGGTACCTGTTGTGCTCGACATTTGTAATGTCCAAATGTTGCCCGCAGTAAAGGTTCCTGTTGTGGTAAATGTTGCACTCGCAGCAACCGTACCGTTTGTACATGAACTGGTACTACCTATCGTATATACCTTTGGCGTTCCGGATGTCATTGGTGACACGCCCGGAAGGCCGATTGTCTGTGAATTGACAGCAGTAGTCCAAACTAAAATAAATAAAATGAATAAAAACCGATTTGATCTCATCATTAAAGTGGGGTTTACTGATGTTTATCCTTATACGAAAATACACATGCTAAAGTTGCATTGATCTAGAGTTAAAATGCATCAAATATGATATTTTTTGATCAAAGATGATAAAAAAAGCTATATAAAGAGTATAAAATTTCAGATTCCCAGCCATTCTCTGGCAGCTCCGTTCAACAATAATTCTTTGACCTCATTCGAGTAATGTGATGCTTTAATCATCTTCCCTGGCTCATTTTCTCCAAGCGGAAACGGATAATCACTTCCCAAAGCAACGCGGTTTGCACCAACCAGGTCAACAAGATAGTCAAGCATTTTAGGATCATGCACTAAACTGTCGAGCCAGAATTTGCCAAGGTAGTTTCGCGGGTTTACATTGTTGTCAATTGCAACAAGATCAGGACGACATTCAAAGCCATGTTCAATCCGTCCAATGGTTGATGGGAATGAACCTCCTCCATGTGCAAAAGCGACGCGAAGTTTTGGAAGTTTTTCAAAGATCCCTCCGAAGATCATGGAACAAATGGCCAGCGATGTTTCAGCCGGCATACCAACTAGCCAGGGAAGCCAGTACTTCTGCATTTTATTCTGTCCCATCATATCCCAGGGATGAACAAATACACTCATGTTTAATTGTTCACAGGCCTGGAAAACAGGAAATAAGTTTTCGTCATTCAGGTTCCAGTCGTTGACGTGTGATCCAATTTGAATACCTGCCAATCCGATTTTTTTGCAACGCTCCAGTTCTTTTATTGCAAGATCTGGTGATTGCAGCGGAATGGTTCCCAGACCAATAAAACGTTTTGGATATTTTTGCACAATGCCGGCAATGTGATCATTGAGAAACATGGAGAGTTCCAGGCAATCCTGCGGTTTTGCCCAATAACTAAACATAACCGGAACAGTTGATAAAACCTGCATGTCTACGTGATGATGATCACATTCTTTCATTCTTTTTTCAGCGCTCCAGCAGTTGTCTTCCACCTCACGGAAAAATTTGTCATCCATCATCATGCGCGCGCAACAAGGTTTGCCTGCCTGTCCGGTAGGCAGGTGATGGTCGAGTTGGATAAAGCCGCCATACCCGAATTTTTCTTTCCAATTTGGAATATGCTCAGGTAAAATGTGAGTATGGATGTCGATGGTCAGCATAGGCTTTTATTTGTAATTAGAATTCAGGCTCTTTGCCATATTGATATAGTACTGTGCATTTGTTTCGTCACCTAAATTGCGATAAGTAATTCCCATCATATAATAACCCGGTGCATATTTCGGATCAATCTCTACACATTTTTTAAAACAGGTAATGGCCATTTCGTAATTTTTTTTTGCTTCTTCCTGTTTGCCCTGCTGGGTAAGGATTTGTCCCATTGTGCCATAAACGCTGGCTAAATTGCTATACGCGTCAGATTGATTCGGATTGGTTTGCAGAGATAATTCAAACTGTTTTCTCGCTTCATCCAATTTGCTTTGATTGAATAATACCGTCCCATAATTATTCAGATACATGGAGTTTCCGGGATTAAGTGACAATGCTTTTTTATAATAAAAAGCTGCACTGTCGAGCTGCTTTTCTGCAAGATAGATTTTTCCGATTTTGTGAAATGCATCTGCGTATGACGGATAAATTTCAATTGTTCTGCGCATTTCTTTTAATGCAGTATCAAGGGTAGCTTGTTTGGCAACGGGATCTTTTATATTGGCTAAATATTCATCCTGGGTAATAATGTTTCCATAATAATAATGTGCGCGTGCACTGTTTGTTGAAAGTAAAACATCGGTAGAATGCAGACTGTAATTACTTTCCCAGGCCTTGTTCCGTGAATAGGTTTTTGCAAAGAATAAAAGGGTTACAACGCCTGTTAACAAGGCCAGTTTGTTGTAATTTTTATAAAAAGAAGGGAGATCGGTCGTAGCGTTTTCATCTACTTTAAATAACCGGACAAGTAAAGCTCCGATTACAATACAGAAACCAAATGAAGGCACATACATCAAACGTTCGCCGAAAGATGTTCCTATCATAATAAAAATATTGGATGCAATAGAAGCTGTAATAAAGAAAAATAAAATTCCGAAAGAGAAAATATTTTTCTCTTTTAGTTTCATTAATGCAAAAACGCCAAGGGCCGCATAAATGAGAAATGACAAAATGAATTTCCAGTCTGTTAGTCCGACTATAGGAATCTGGTTAAATGAATAATCGGATACAAGCGGATGAGGAATAAATAAAAGTTTTAAATAAATCCCCATAATATAAATGGCTGTTGCGAGTTGAGACATTTTATCATGTGTTGCCACAAGCAGGTTGTCCATTACAGAAGGATTTATTGTTGGCCCGCTTCCGAGTATTTTTGCGCGCATAATAAAAAAGACAACTGTAATCGCCACCAATGATCCTGCAAGAATGCCTTGCTTTTTTAATTCTGCATTGGTAAAAAACCAGATCATTAAGGGAATAACAGCTATAAACGTGATACCTGATTCTTTGGATAAAAGTGAAAGAAAAAAACAGGCTGCAGAAAGTATCAGCGCAGTTGATTTGCTTTCCTGAACGTATTTAAATGCAAACCGTGCTGTGAGAAGAAAGAATAGAAAAGATAAAATTTCATCCCGGCTTTTGATATTCGCTACGACTTCAGTATGTATGGGGTGCACAATGAATAATAAAGCGGATAATGCACAAATCCATAAATGGTCAGGCATATAGAGCAGCAAGACATAAAACAAAAGAAAACCGGTGAGCGCATACAGTAAAATATTTACGAAATGAGAAAGCTCCGGTTTGTCAGGTGCTATTTGCCACTCAACAGCAAACATGGCTTTTGATAAAGGCCTGTACAAATCATTATCGGGTAAATAATATCCGCTTCTGTAACTTGTGGAGAAAATTTCTTTAAGAGCTGCAGTGCCTTTTTTTGTCTGGTAATTTTCTTTTATAAGTGAAAAATCATCAAGCACATATTGATTATGAAGTGTATTCGCATAAAAAATGAACCCAAGAATTGCAATGGCTATACCAATAACCAGTTTAGTTTTCTTTTTCTGATCAACCTGCTGAACAACTTTTTTTTGTTCTGTTGTTACAGAAATCTCCTGTTGCTGAAGTGCTATTTTTTCTTTGCGGGTTAATTTTTTTGCCATGACCACATTAATTTTATCCTCTCTGCCCTTCGGACATTTCTCCTTTAAAATTTGGATCTCTCCCTTTGGGGAGAGTTAGAGAGGGGCTTTAGGCGGTTCCATCACATGCCCGCATTTTTTACAGGTGCGAAGATTCACATCTCCATAAAATTTTGCAAATACGCCCTGGAATTGTTGTTCAATATTTGTCAATACAAAATGTTCCTCGTGAAGTTTATTATTGCACTTTTCACAAAACCAAAGTAACCCGTTTTTTTCACCGGGACGGGGTTTGCGTTCAATTACGAGTCCAATTGTATTTGGTCCTCGTCTTGGTTGATGTGGAGTCATTGGAGGCAATAGGAAAATATCTCCTTCGTTAATTGCAATGTCAACCGCTTTACCATCTTCCTGGATACCTACCACAATATTGCCTTCCAGTTGATAATAAAATTCTTCGCATTCATTGTAATGATAATCTTTACGCGAGTTTGGCCCGCCAACTACCATGATAATAAATTCGGTGTCTTTATAAATGACTTTATTTCCAACCGGTGGTTTTAGTAAGTGCCGATTTTCATCGATCCATTTTTTGAGATTGAAAGCGCGGGTTATCATAGAGAAATTATTTTGCGTTTACTTATGAACGGTGTAAGAAAATATGAATTATGAAATTAAATAAGTCCAACAAAAATGAAACGGATTAAAACGGTAACTAATTTAGGGATTTATTTTTTCAGTAAGTTGAATTGTATTTAAAGTAATTGTTTTTTATGGACGAGGAATTGAAGTACAGGATTGGGATTACACTTATACCAGGAATCGGTGATGTGCTGGCAAAAAATCTGATCTCTTATTGCGGAAGTGTGGAAGGTGTTTTCAAAGAAAAGAAAACAGCCCTTCAGAAAATCCCGGGCATTGGAGAAACACTCGCAAATGTGGTAAGGAAGCAAAATGTTTTGGGAAGGGCAGAGGAGGAAATAAAATTCATTAGGAAATATAAAATAAGTCCGCTTTTTTATTTGGATGACGCGTATCCTCAACGATTAAAACATTGTGCAGATTCACCGGTGTTGATTTACTACAAAGGGAAAGCAGAGCTGAACATGAAACGTATTGTGAGCATTGTCGGTACCAGGAATGTTACGGCATATGGAAAGAAGATCTGCAATAGCCTGATAGAAGGGCTGGCCGGTCATGATATCCTCATTGCCAGCGGACTGGCTTATGGTGTTGATATCTGTGCGCATAAAGCAGCTTTGCTGAATGGCTTACCAACAGTAGGGGTTATGGCACACGGGTTGGATAAGATTTATCCTGCTGTTCATCGTTCAATAGCTGAAAAAATGCTGGAGAATGGAGGACTGCTTACGGATTTCATGAGTAAAACACAGCCAGATGCACAGAATTTTCCAAAGAGAAACAGAATTGTGGCTGGCATGGCAGATGCAACAATAGTTATAGAATCAAAAGAGGAAGGAGGTTCGCTGATCACTGCGGACATTGCAAATTCATATAGCCGCGATGTATTTGCTTTTCCCGGAAAGGCAGATGATGAATTTTCTGTGGGATGTAACAGGCTGATTAAAAATAATAAAGCAGGATTGATTGAATCTTCAGATGATGTGCTGAGGCTGATGAGTTGGGAAAAGAACCCTAAAAAAGTGAAAGCAAATCCGCAAAAATCCTTGTTTTTAAATTTAAGTCCGGACGAAGAAAAAGTAGTTTCAATTATCCGCGAAAAAAACAATATTAATGTAGATGAATTGAGTTTTGCCTCTCATTTAAGTCAGGGTAAACTGTCCATGCTGCTTTTAAACCTCGAATTGACGGGTGTTGTACGATCTATGCCCGGAAAAATGTACTGCCTGAATTAGAAAAAATCAGATTTTTTTTGTAAATTCACTTTCCGAATAATCAGGTTATACCCCACACTTGTAACCTCAGGGGGTATTTTTACGTATAACAAGCTTGATAAAGCAAACTTCATTCACTTATTATGTTAAAAAAGCTATTTTTTAAAGCCGTCCTATTGTCTTGTTTGACTGTGTTACTGTTTAACACGGAATCAAAAGCACAAACCGTCTACGTAAGCGTAGAAGGCAATTATTCCTACTCATTTATGAATGGGGCCTTTGTTAATAACGTAGTACTTAACGGAGGGCAGGTATACAAGCTGGATCTTGCTGCCTGTACCGCCACACTTGTTCTGCCATTTACTGCAACAGGAAGTCCGGTTATTGGTAACCTGGCAAGCACCCCGGCATTTAACGATATCGCTATTTGGTCGGGTAGTCCTAATACTTTATATGCCGTTGATGGATCCAATAAGTTGTATACGGTAAATATTTCTGCGGGGACATATACTTTACTTAATAATACTTTTAATAGTATTTATACCACCGGGTCGCATACGCTTAATTCGTTGGTTTGTGATAAAAATGGTAATTTATATGCAGCTGATGGAGTTACATCGGGGCTTTATTTTTATAATGTAGGAAGCAGTACCTGGTCTTATATTGGAGATCCGGGATACTTGTCGGGCGGTGATTTGACTTACTACGCTGGTAGTTTGTATCTCACAACAGCCGGTAATCAATTGGTAAGTATTGTACCAAGCCCTTTTTCAAGCTCATATGTCTCAACCTTAGATCAAAGCAGTGTTTTTGGTGCAGTCACGGTCAGTACCGGTACAATTTGCTTTTCCACGACAACTCTTATTGGTTCGGCAAATCAAACTATTTACTCCATTGATCCTGTTTCCGGAAGTTGTACGATAAAATGTCCGCTTATTATTCCACCCAGCTATGACGCACCTTCGGGCATGTATTATGCTCAATATTTATATGGCGCAGCAACCACAATAGAATCGGTTGATCCTCCTGTAATAACTCCGGTTGCAACAGCAACATCTCCTACTATATGTGGAGGCTCAAGTACTACACTTAATGCAAGTGGCGGTGCTTATACATACACATGGAATCCAGGTGGATTAATTGGTTCCTCCGTTACTGTTTCTCCAGCCGGAACAACAACATATACCTTAACAGCGACAGATGCAAACCCTTGCACAGGTACAACAACCGTTCAGGTAACCGTAAACAGCGCGCCTACAGTAACAGCTTCTGCAACAAGCGGAAGTATTTGCAATGGAGGCAGTACAACGTTAAATGCCGGTGGTACCGCAGGCAGCTACGTCTGGAATCCGGGTGGGTTAAGCGGTTCATCAGTTTCTGTGTCCCCATCTTCTCCAACAACGTACACCCTAACAGGAACATCAAGTGGGTGTTCGGCTACATCAACAGTTGCTATAAATGTAACAGCATTGCCAACAGTAACAGCATCCGCTACCAGTGGCACAGTATGTAATGGAAGCAGTACAACGCTTAATGCAGGAGGAACAGCTTCTTCGTTTGTCTGGAATCCGGGAGGTTTAAGCGGAGCTTCAGTTTCTGTTTCGCCATCTTCACCAACAACTTATACTGTAACGGGAACCACAAGCGGTTGCTCGAGTACATCTACAGTTGCCATTGGAGTTACGGCTCTTCCATCTGTATCTGCATCAGCAACAAATGCAAGTATCTGTAACGGTGGAAATACAACATTAAATGCGGGAGGAGCTGCTTCTTACGTCTGGAATCCGGGCGGGCTCAGCGGTTCATCTGTTTCGGTGTCACCATCTTCAACAACTACCTATACAGTTACAGGGACATTAAGCGGATGTTCAAATACATCAACGGCAACTGTTAATGTGTCTAATCCGCCTACGTTGACATCCAGCAAGTCAAATCCAACCTGTTCAACAAATAATGGCAGCGCAACGGTGAATGTAACTGCGGGTTCTGCAAATTATACCTATTCGTGGAACACAACAGCAAATACGGTTACCGCTTCTGCAAGCAATACATTGAATAGCCTGGGTGCGGGAAATTATACAGTTACGGTTACGGATGGAACAACATGTACAAGTACCAAGACATTTAATTTAACAACAAACCCTGCAGTCGGAGCAGCAGCAGGTTCCACCAATGCTACATGCGGCAGTACAAACGGAACAGTGCATGCAACTCCATCAGGAGGAAATGGTTCCTATACTTACTTGTGGAATACAACAGCAACGTCGCAGACAGTTGGAAGTCTTGGAATCGGAAGTTATACAGTTACTATAACTGATGGTAATGGTTGTACTGCAACAGCGAG